>Ga0302267_10000159_pt1 | contig 85131 bp, 80 predicted proteins | sample III_Bog_E1_3_FD_194555 | JGI IMG/M metagenome (GOLD analysis project Ga0302267, IMG submission 194555) | Peat permafrost microbial communities from Stordalen Mire near Abisko, Sweden - III_Bog_E1_3 | ecosystem: Environmental > Terrestrial > Soil > Wetlands > Peat | place: Sweden: Abisko... | reverse complement strand
TCTTCATAGAAGAAGCTCATCACTCTTCCCGCCTCCTCCATAAGTCTCTCTCTTGAGGCCGTACCCATTTATGCAACCAGTTCTAGATAAATAAGAAATTGCGTTCTCGGTGCATCAAACCAACCACCACTCTGCTGCGGGCCAAACATAAATAGTGCCCCCATGCAGAAAGAAGTCAACAGCCATATTGTCAACATGCTCAGCAATGAAATCGAGGCTCTCTTCCATCGGCTGAGCGCAATAGGTGCGTTCGAATTAGCAAATGCACTTTTCATTTTCGAAACCAGCTAGATTAGCGGACGGCCTTCGACGTCCATCGCAACATGATAGATGGCATTGCTGGTGGCGAGGGCGGCGCAGCCATCTTCTACGAAAGCCAGGCCGACGAGGCCGTTACCGGCGAGGACGAGTTCGGCTTCGCGAGAGGGAGTGATGCGGACGATGCCGCGGTCGCCGGCGAGCGAGGCGGCGACGTAGAGGTTGCCACCCAGATCAAAGGCTGAGCCCTGGGGACGACCGAGGCCGCGGTAGTAGACGCTGGCGGTGCCGTCGCGGTCAATGGCGTAGACGTTATCAAAGCTGGAGGTGGTGGGGCCGGTGACGAAGAGCGTGCCCTGATCGTTGAAGGCGAGATGATAGGCGGAGACGCTGGGTTCCAGCGTGGCGTAAACGAAGATGTCGCGGCTGGGGCCGATCTTGAAGATGGTGCCGCTGCGGTCGCCGACGAAGAGATTGCCGTCGCCGTCAAAGGCGATGCCGGTGGCGACGCCGAGGCCTTCAGCGTAGGTGGAGATGGCTCCATCGGGCGAGATGCGGTAGACGGCGCCTTCGGCGCGCGAACTGACGTAGAGGTAGCCGTCTTTGCCGAAGGCGATGCCGGTTGCGTTGAGCAGGTCACGGACGAAGGGGCGGACCTGGTAGTCGCGGTCAATGCGGAAGATGGAGACGGGAACTTTTTCGCCGCGGGGGCCGGAGAAGGTGGCGAAGAGATTGCCGTCAGCGTCAACGGCGGGGTTGGCGACGGGATGAAGATTTTCCGCCAGGGGCACGGCGACATTGAGCAGAAGGCCGTTGCTTTCAGCGCCGTGGGAGTGAATCTTGACTGCGCCGGAGACGGAGCCTTCGGGGACTCGCAGGATGGCGTGAGCAGCACGGCTGAGGGTGAGGGGGGCGACTACGTCGCCGAGCATCGCCTGGGCGGGGGCGGCACCGATCAGGTGGACTCCGCGAAGATGGACCTCACCGCCGGGCATGGCGGCCAAGGGAGATATTTCGTCGAGGTGCGGAGCGGATTTGGGAGAGAAGAGGGACATGAGGACCTGAAGCAAGGGTAGATGGTGCGGTGGGGAGTTGCAAATGGAAGCGAGGGATTAGGGAACAGGAGTTCAGGCTTGATGTAAAGCTGAGATTCTTCTAAGTTCACAAACGAAGTGCAACAGGCTAAGGTCGAGTTGCCATGGAAGGCCATTACGGACAGTTGTCACTGGAAGAGCGGTGCACGATTGCCCGGCTGCATGCAGCCGGACAATCGTGTCGGCAAATCGCTGCAGCTCTGGATCGCTCGGCATCGACGATCAGCCGGGAGATGAAACGGAACCGGGGTGCGCAGGTGGGCTACCAGCCGGTGTATGCAGCCGATCAGGCATGGGCGCGGCGGTGGCGGGGATCGCGGTCGCTATGCTCCCTCGACCCGACTCTCTGCCTTCCTCTTGATCCTTCCTTCCAGTGCCTTCGTGTGGTGCTACGGGGCGGAGTTCTCCCATCATCACCGGCTGCAGGAACACCTCAGGATGCAGACCTTCTTCTGCGATGCTCACGCTCCCTGGCAGAAGGGCGGCATCGAAAACGCCATCGGACGGCTGCGCCGCCTCCTGCCCAGAAAGGTTCACCCCGATCTGCTCACCCAGCCCCAGATCGACGGCATCACAGGCCGCTATAATCACACTCCAAGGAAATGCCTCGGCTTCCAAACTCCTGCCGAGGTCTTCTTATCCCATCTGGTGCACTTCAACTGTGAATCCACACCTCGGCTTCGCTCGGGATGACAAGCTCAATGGACTCGGACGCAAGAAAGCCCGGCGCGGGGCCGGGCTTTCTGTGATGGGGAAGCAGGTTCCAGTCAGGAACGCAGGTTATGCCTTGGAGGTCTTCTTGGCGACGGGCTTCTTTGCCTTCGCGGGCTTGTCAGCGCCGACGGCCGCGGTGCCGATGGCCTTGACGCGGGCGTTGAGGCGGCTCTTGTAGCGGCCTGCGGTATTGCGGTGCAGGGAGCCCTTCTGAACGCTCTTGTCGAGCAGGGAGACGGTGGCGCGGTACTGCTCAGTGGCTGCCTTGGTGTCGCCGGTGGCGATGGCCTCGCGCAGGGTGCGCAGGGTGCCGCGGAGCTTGCTCTTGTTGGCGCGGTTGACCGCGGTCTTGGTCTCAGTCTGGCGCGCGCGCTTGAGCGATGAAATGTGATTTGCCATGTGTCGTGTCTTCTCTTCTGGCCGGGGGTGCCGGCGGAAATTTCACCCAGTTTTCGTCGGGGTGGGATGCAAGGTGGAGGAGGAACCAGGCCACATCCCTGCAATTTCTAAGAATATGGGAAATCGGGCCGCGGGTCAATGCAGAAGGGCAGCGTGGCGGAGATTTTGATTGACGCGAAGCGCCCGGCAAACCTATGCTGCTGGCATTCCCCTAATCAGCTTATCCAAGTACGCATGAAAGAAGCGTGTCCTGATGAGTATGAATGCCTGTTCAAAGTGCGGTGCTGAGAGCGACGGCTCCAGCACATATTGCGGTGAATGTGGTGCACTGCTGACCCAGCCAGTGAGTACGCCAACAGCACCGCCAGTGAGTGCGCCGCCTGCTCCGGCACTGGTGGTGGACAGTGAAAACGAGTCAAAACGATGCCCTTATTGCGGGGAGAAGATTTTGGCGGCGGCGATCAAGTGCCGTTATTGCGGCTCGGACCTGAGAACGAATCCGGGGATGATGCCCGCCCCGGCGGCTGGGGGCATTACCCTGAATGCACCGGCACCGGCAAATACAGGCCAGGGGCCATCGATTGTGATTCAGAATGTGCAGTCAGCCCCGGCATACCCGCATCCGGGTATTCACAAGAACCCCGGGCTGGCAGCGGTACTCTCCTTATTTATTCCCGGCGCGGGCCAGTGCTATAACGGCCATATCGGGAAGGGGCTGCTCTTCTTTTTCACATCGTGGCTGATTATTCCGTGGGTATGGTCAATCTTTGACGCTTATAACTCGGCCAACCGCATCAACCGGATCGGGTTCTGACATGCCTATATACGATCTTGTGCTGTTTGGATTTGCAGCCGCGATTCTGTTGAGCGCAACGGCGCTGCTGAATTCGCGGGTATTGAGTGAAAAGATGGTTGGGCGCAACGTGATCTCGCGTTTTGTGGCGGACATGTTTCCGGTGCTGGCGTCAGTGTGCAGGGTGCTGGGCGTATTTCTGGTCATCGTGGGATTCTGCTGGGCAGGCATCAACGCAGGGTGGATTTCGCGGATGTGGATGGAGAGGTATGGTCTGCCGGCATTGCTGGTTGGGGTAGGCTTGTTCATGGTGATCCGGTTCCGGAAGCACTAGGGGCCGGAGCCTCCCAAACTAAATCATGCGAAATCTGTTGAAGCGCGCGAGTTACCTGTTCTGGCAGTATCCGGTGCTGTGGCTGCCGGTGCTGGTTACGGATGCGGGAGGATATAGGGTTTGAATTGAGATTCGGGAATGCGGAACCGGATGATGTTTGGGTCCTTATCCGGCGCTACACCATTTTTCTGTAAAGAAACCGCTAAAAGACGCCCTGCGGAAGAATTTTCAAAGACGACTCTTGCGATGAAGTAATCCGGCGCCAGCTCCATAAATTCTGGTGCATCCGTGTGAAAACGACGTACCCATGCATCTTCGACGGTTTTCAGGATGTCGATACCGTGATAGCCGCTATTGGACGAAAGAAACAAGATTTGTGCATCGTTGGTGTCATTCCAAGCTCCTACCCACGAATAGTCCGGTTTCCCGTCACTATTGAGGTCAATTTCGTCCAAGATCCCGCAGTATAAGCACCGAATCGCTCCCTGGGAATCATAATCACCGATGGAGACACGAAACAGTTCCTTGCCCAATTGAGTGCGGGAGTAGAAGACTTGTTCGATATCGCCGTGATGCCGGACTTCTCTGGCAACAACAGTCGCAGTACGCTTCTTTGATGCCTGATGAGTTCTGAAGAGTTCGTACCGTTTTACAGGGGAAGTTTGCGGTAGGGCGCGGGGAACAGAGGGCAGAATGAAGATTAATGTCGCCATACCAAGCAGCAGTTTGCTGTTCCTCGGATTCATGCGCGCACCTGTAGAAGAAAGTTGACCCAGTATAGTCCGCTACTTATTGCAGCAGGCGGCGCGGGAATCGAGGGATATTCCACGGGGTGATGAATCTTCTGTTGACGGATTGGCCGGTTCGCTTTAGCGTATGAGCATTATCCGGCAAAGTTTGGTGACCAATCGCCAATCCGAACCAGCCCAAGCCGCCGCCCACCAGGCAGGCAGCACGGCCCAGCCCGCGCCCCGCTTCTATCCATCTGAAAACAAAACAGCAATTCACCTTTTGAGCCATCGTGCGCCACGGAGATGCTTTCGCGGCGTTTGCAGCATCTTTTAACTAACTAACCGGCAGGCCCTGACGGAGGTCAGACACGCATTTGAGCAAACAAGGAATGGTGAGTAAGACGATTGAGATCACGCCGAACACGGAACCGCTGTTCGGCACACGCGATGAGAATCTGAAGTTGATGGAAGATTCTCTGAATGTCACGATCGACCTTCGCTCGGACGGGCTGCATCTGGCAGGAAGCGCAGATGCCATCGCACGGGTGGAACAAGTCTTCACCGATTTTGAGTTTCTTCGAAAGGGCGGGCTGACGCTGCACAACGGCGAACTGCACGGCATGCTGAAGCTGGTGGTGGCCGATCCTGCGGTGAACCTGCGCGGGCTGGTGGAGAGCGGCAAGCAGCGCTCAACCGGCATTAAGCGCATGGTGCAACCTCGTTCGCCGAACCAGCGCAAGTATGTTGAGGCGATCGAGCAGGGCGAGATGACCTTCGGCATTGGGCCGGCGGGAACAGGCAAGACTTATCTCGCCGTGGCCATGGGCGTGGCTGCGCTGATGGCTAAAAAGGTGAGCCGCATCATCCTGGTGCGTCCGGCGGTGGAGGCGGGCGAGCGCCTGGGCTTCCTGCCCGGGTCGCTGCAGGAGAAGGTGGACCCGTACCTGCGGCCACTGTACGACGCGCTGTACGACCTGATGGACCAGGAGCGCGTGGACAAGCTGCTGGAGCGCAACGTGATTGAAGTGGCGCCGCTTGCGTTTATGCGCGGGCGCACGTTGAATGACGCGTTCATCATCATGGACGAGGCGCAGAACACCACGGGCGAGCAGATGAAGATGTTTGTCACGCGGCTGGGCAACGGATCGCGCGCGGTGATCACGGGCGACCTGACGCAGATCGATCTGCCGAATCCGAAGAAGTCAGGATTGCTACAGGCACTGCAGGTGCTGGATGGGGTGGAAGGCATCAGCTTCTGCCACTTTGAGGACCAGGACGTGGTGCGGCACCAGCTGGTACAGCGCATTGTGCGCGCGTATGACAGCTATGGCCGCGAACAACAGCCGATGCTGCCGCTGGAATTGGGCGATCCTGCTCCGCCGGCAGTATTGACGGCGGAAAAGAAGAAGATTCAGCAGAAGCCGCAGTGAAACAGGGAATAGGGAACAGAGATTCGGTTTGCCGTAACATTGGGGAGGAGAGCGAAGGGGCTCTCCTCCTTTTTTGCAGTAGAAAGCGTAGGTACGCAGGCATGATCGTGGTTGCAACGCCAAGTCGCAGAGTGAGCAGGCTGGTGCTGGAGCGTTTTCTGGCACAGGCGCGGCGCGCGGTGGGTTTGCGCGGAGCCGTGGACGTTCTGCTTGCAGACGACGCCGAACTGAAGCGGCTGAACACGGCCTTTCGCGGCAAGAAGAAGCCGACGGACGTGCTTTCGTTCCCGGCAGACGACCCGAGCGGCAAACTGGCGGGCGACATTGCGATCTCGCTGGAGACAGCAGGGCGGCAGGCGGCGGAGTTTGGCCATGCACTGCAGAGCGAGGTTAAGATTCTGCTGCTGCATGGTTTGCTGCATCTGAATGGCATGGACCATGAGACCGACGAGGGCGAGATGGCGGCCCGCGAAATGGCGTTGCGGACGCGGCTGAAGCTGCCGGTGGGGCTGATTGCGCGTGCGGCGAAGCAGGTTGCTGGTGCGCCAAAGAAGGCAATGCGTTCGGCAGAGAAGGCGAAATCATGAGCATGCTGCTATTGCCGGTGCTGCTGGTTGTGCTGACGCTGGCCGCGTATGCGGACCGGCTGTACGCGGAGAGCGGCAAGTTTCTGGCGCGCGAATTCCAGGAAAATATTGATGCGTGGGAGACATTGGTAGAGCCCAAGCTGCACCTGAACCGCGAAAGCGCAGAGCTCTCTGCCGCGGTGCTGCGGCAGTTCACGCTGGCGTCAATCGCGGTGCTGTTTGGCATCAAGATGTGCGAGGCGCTGGCGATTTCAGCAGGCAGCGGCGTAACAGCCAGTGGGGTGGTGGGGCGATCGATTCTGGAGCTGATGCTGATTGTGCTGGTCTTTGACCGGATGCTGCCGTACCTCTTCTTTATGCGGACGCGGGGACTGTGGGTGGTGCGGATACGGCTGCTGATGCAGGGGCTGTTCTACCTGATGACGCCGGCGGTGCTGATGCTGAGCCTGCTGGTTTCCATTGTGTCGCTGGCGCAGCAGACTGATCCGGCAGTGGAGGAGCATCCGGAAGAGGCGAAGGATGCTGCAATGGATGCGCTGCTGGAAGCGGGCGAGGAAGAGGGCATCCTGGAACAGAGCGATCGCAAGCTGGTGCGCTCGGTGGTGGAGTTTGGCGACAAGGTAACGCGCGAGGTGATGACGCCGCGGCCACGATTGTTTGCCGTGCCGGCGGAGATGAGCATCGCGGACTTCACGGCAGCGCTGGTGGAGCGGCCACATTCGCGGGTGCCGGTGTATGAAGAAACGCCGGACCACATCACCGGCATTGCGTTTGCGCATGACGTGCTGCAGGTGGCAGACGTGGATGCGGCGCGGCGCACGGTGGCGGAGATCCAGCGGCCGGCGGCGTTTGTGCCGGAATCAAAAAAAGTGAATGAGTTGCTGCGGCAGATGCAGAGCGAGCAGCAGCACATGTGCATTGTGATTGATGAGTACGGCGGCGTGGCGGGTGTGGTGACGATTGAAGACCTGCTGGAAGAGATCGTAGGCAACATTTCAGACGAGCATGAAGATGACGGGGATGAACCGGTGCATGAAGGGCCGGGGGTGTTTGTGCTGCATGGCGGGTTTGAAGTTTCGCGGCTGAAGGACCTCTTTGCCGAGTCGCACCCGGTGGAGGACAGCGGCGAGAGCGAAGATGCGCCGACCATTCGAATTCCGGCGGAGTATGAGGCAACGACGGTGGGCGGACTGGTGACGGAGATGGCGGGGCATATTCCGCTGCCGGGCGAGGTGGTGGCGGCGGCGGGCCTGCGGTTTGAAGTGCTTGCGTCAACCAGCCGCCGGGTGGAGCGGCTGCGGGTGCAGCAGACCTCGGCGGGTGAAGCTGAGCCGGAATAGGGCTGCGGCGCGCTGACAGGCGATAATAGAGGCTATGGCCTTTCGCTCTGGTTTTGTATCGATTGTCGGGCGCCCGAATGCGGGCAAATCCACACTGCTAAATGCGTTGACGGGCGAGAAGCTCGCCATAGTGACACACAAGCCGCAGACGACGCGCACCCGCATCCTGGGTGTGGTGGAAGCGCCGACGCGCGCGAAGGAAAAGGGCAAGCCGGGCCGGCAGCCGGCGCAGATCGTTTTTGTCGACACGCCCGGCGTACACAAGCCGGAGACGCAACTGGACAAGCGCATGATGCAGGAGGTGTATGACGCGCTGGAGTCGCGCGACATCGTGCTGCTGATCGTGGATGTGACGCACCGGTTGCCGAAGGCGTCTGCAGATGCGAAGCCGTATACGAAGACGCGGCAAGAGATGTCGCAGGCGGAAGATGACTTTGTGCTGCAACTGGTAAAGAAGCTGGATTGCCCGGTGTTTCTGCTGCTAAACAAGATTGACGCTGTGCCCGCGGCGGAACTGCTGCCGCTGATTGCGCACTGGTCGGCGCTGCATGAGTTTGCCGAGGTGATTCCGATCTCTGCGAAGAAGAAGCAGGGAGTGGACCTGCTGCTGGACAAGATTGTGGCGCACCTGCCGGAGGGGCAGCGCTACTTCCCGAAGGACCAGGTGACGGACCAGCCGGAACGGTTTCTGGCGGCGGAAATTATTCGCGAAAAGATTTTGATGCTGACGGGCGAAGAGGTTCCGTACGCGACGGCGGTGGTAGTGGAGGCGTTTGAAGAACCCAAGCCTACCGGGCGCAAGCCGGTGGCGGGGGCGAAGCTGCCGGTGACGAAGATTGCCGCGGCGATCTACTGCGAACGCGCGGGACAGAAGGCGATCCTGATCGGCAAGCAGGGCGCAATGCTGAAACAGATCGGCACATCGGCGCGGAAGGATATGGAACAACTGCTAGGGACGCGGGTGTTCCTGGAACTGTTTGTGAAGGTGAAGGACGACTGGCGAAGCTCCAAGGGATTTGTGGAGGAGTTGGACTGGCGGCGGCAGATGGAAGAGATTGCGGCCAAGCAAAGTGGCGAAGAGTAAACGGGCAGCGTTTGCGCGGCCCTCGGAAGAGGTGCGGCGACTGGCGGCGCTGCTGGCGGACGAGGTGCAGCGCTGGCCCGGAGTGCGCGTGGGCAGCATGTTCGGCATGACGAGCGTGTATCGCGGGAAGAAGATCTTCGCGTTTCTGCCGAAGACGCGGATGCTGTTCGCTGAGGCGATTGCGATCAAACGCAACGATGCGGAAGGGCGGCCCGGCGAGAAGTGGAAGAGCGTTGAACTGCAGGACGAGAGTGGACTGCGGCCTGCGTTGGCGGAGTTAGATAAGGCTTACCGGGCGGCGAAGTAAGCGTGCAGGCGGGGGCATTGGCTGGGTGAGATTTTTCGCTGCGCTCAGGATGACAAAATTTAAAAAATCACTCTTTCACGTTGATGCCGAGGGCTTTCATCTTGCGATAGAGGTGGCTGCGTTCGAGGCCGAGGACTTCAGCGGTGCGGCTCATGTTGCCGTGACACTCCTGCATCTTCTTCAGGATGTAGTCGCGCTCGTAGGCTTCGCGGGCCTGGGTGAGAGTGCTGAACTCTTCCATGTGCGGGTGCAGACGGGTGCCGTGCAGTGAGGCGCGCGCGGCCAGCACGGGCAAATGCTTCTTCTCAATGCGCGTGATCTTCGGGTTCAGGATGAGGACGCGCTCAATGACGTTGCGCAGCTCGCGCAGGTTGCCGGGCCACTGATATTGCTTGAGGGTGGCGAGGGCTTCGTCCGTCATCTCCATGCGCGGGCGACCGTATTGGCGGCCAAATTCGCGCATGAATTCGCGTACCAGCAAGGGAATGTCTTCGCGGCGGTCGCGCAGGGGTGGCACGAAAAACGGAATCACATTGAGGCGATAGAAGAGGTCTTCGCGGAAGTTGCCGCGCGCGATCTCTTCTTCCAGATCCTTGTTGGTGGCGGCGATGACGCGGACATCGACGTGGATGGAATGGGCGGAGCCGACGGGGGTGACGCGCTGTTCGTCGAGCGCGCGCAGCACCTTGGCCTGGGTCTTCAGGCTCATGTCGCCGACTTCGTTGATAAAGAGAGTGCCGCCATCGGCGCGTTCGAAGGTGCCGCGCATTTCCGGCGGGCCTCCGGCGCTGGCGCTGTTGCGATAGCCGAAGAGTTCGCTCTCAATGTAATCCTCAGGGATGGCGGCGCAGTTGAGTTCGACGAAGACGCGCTCCTTGCGCTGCGAGCCGGCGTGGATGGCGCGGGCGATTAATTCTTTGCCGGTGCCGGACTCGCCGTAGATGAGCACACGACCGTTGGTGGGGGCCATCAGCTTAATCTGCTGGCGCAGCGCCTTGATGGGCACGCTCTCGCCAGTGGGTTCGCCCTTGGATGAGAGTTGGCGCTGGAACTCCTGGTTGTCTTCGCGGAGCTGGCGCGACTGCACGGCGTTCTTCAGCACGATGAGGGTGCGCTCCGTGGAGAGCGGCTTTTCCAGGAAGTCATACGCGCCGAGCTTGGTGGCCTTTACCGCGGCTTCAATGGTGCCGTGGCCGGAGATCATGATGACCTCAGGCGCGTTGGCGCTTTCGATGTGGCGAATCTCGGCGAGCGTGTCCAGGCCGTCAGCGTCCGGCAGCCAGATATCAAGCAGCACCACGTCGTACGCGGCATCGCGCAGCAGCTCCAGCGCTTCAGTGGCTGTGCCGGTGGTGGTGACGGTATAGCCCTCTTCGGCGAGGATGCTTTCCAGCGCATTGCGAATTTCGGTTTCGTCGTCGACGATCAGGACGTGGTTCATGAATGCTCATTCCCGGTGGTGTTAGTGACGACGGAATCATCGTCGTCCATGTCTGCCAAGCTGGCGACCGGCAGTTCCATGATAAAGACTGCGCCGGTCGGTGTGTTGGTGACGGCGCGAATGCTGCCCTGATGCTCCTGCACAATTTTTGCCGTGATGGTGAGGCCAAGGCCGGTGCCGCGTTCCTTGGTGGAGAAGTAGGGCATGAAGAGGCGCTCGCGCATCTCGTCCGGCAGGCCGGGCCCGGTGTCTGCCACGGTGAGCTCTACGTGGGTGCCGCCCTCGAGCAGCGATGTGGTGATGCAGAGCTCGCGGAGGTGGCTGGTTTGCATGGCCTCAGCCGCGTTGTCAATCAGGTTAGTCAGAGCGCGCTTCATGGATTCAGGATCGGCCATCACCAGCGGCAGGTCGGGCGCGAGCTTCGTCTTGAGGGAGACGTTCTGCAGGCGACCGGCGAAGATGGCCAGGGAATTTTCTACGATGACGTTGAGATCAGCAGGGCGTGGCCTGGAACTGGGGAACTGCGCGAGCGCGGAAAACTGATCCACCAGATCGCGCATGGTGCCGACGGAACTGGTGATGATGTCACTGCATTTGCGAATGACCTCAGTCGAGGGCGATTCCAGGGCGTGCTCCGCCAGCGTCGCTTCAATCTGGCCGATATGTTTGTGGATTCGTTCTGCCGAGAGCGCGACGGGAGTGAGCGGGTTCTTGATCTCGTGGGCAACGCGGCGGGCAACTTCTTTCCATGCAGCCTGTTTCTGCGCGCGCAGCAACTCGGTCACGTCTTCCAGCACGATGACGTATCCATGGGCCTGTTGCACACCGGGAAGCGCAGCGCTGTAGCCATGTTCGCCTTCAACGAGTGCGACGCTGGCGACCACGGAGATGACGCCCTTGTGCGCGTGCAGTTCAAACTCACGGCTGGCGGAGCCCATGCGGTGGCTGCGACGCATCAGCTTGTCCAAGCCCTGGCTGACCTCAGGGGGGAAGACCATCTGGATGGGCAAGCCGATGAAGGGCTGTTGGCCACCGGGGTCCATTATTTCCGAAAAGGCGCGATTAGCCAGGACGATACGGCCCTCGCGGTCCAGCATGACCACGCCGTTGGGAATCGTCTCCAGCATGGTTTCCACTTCACGGCGGCGTTCATCGAGCGCTGTGTTGGCCGCGGAGATCTGCAGGTTCGATTGCTCGACCAGAGCGCGACTGGTGGCGAGGTCTTCTGCCATCTGGTTGAAAGAGGTGCCCAACTCGCCGAGTTCTTTGGTGGCGGCGGTATCCACGCGATGGGTGTAGTGCCCGGCGGCAATCTCGTCCATGGCATCGGCCAGCGCTTCAACCGGGCGCGTGATCTGCGTGGAGAATTGCAGAGCCAGCCAGGTGGAAGCGAAGAAGGTGAGGCCGGTAATCATGAGCAGAAGGAACATGTAGGTGGTGCGAATCTGGCGGCGTGCGCGGAAGATGGTCCAGTAGGAAGTGGCTCCGCTGTGCAGGCGGGCGACGGTGGCAGACATGCCCGCGGGCATGGGGAGACCGACCACAACGACGCCACCCTGCTGTACCCAGGTTGCGGCGAGAGCGTATTCCGCGGAGCCGAGGGCGAAGATGCGGTCATCGCCGCGCTGCGCGGCCTGCAGAATGGAAGCGTCCGGCGTGTCCTGCGAGGGATCGACGGAGAAATCGCCGGCTGCATCATCGGCAGGTGCAGTATTGTCTTCTTCGTCGGCCGGCTTGCCGGTGAGCCAGCTTTTAACTTCGACGGGATGACCGTTGGAGACAGGCAGATGGTAAGCGGCTATTTGATGCCCGTCGCGATAGACGGCGGCAAAGCCTCCCTGTAGGGTGACTTCCCGGCTGCGCATCTCGGTTTCCAGATCGGCGCGGGAGCGCTTCTGAAAGTGGTAGCGCGGATTATTGAAAACGAGCGCGAGGGCATCGGCTTCAGAGCGGGCATTGTCAGTGGTGTAGTGCGCCAGTTCAGCGGCCAGGCTGTTGGAATCGTCCTGCAGGGTGGTAACCGGCTGCGAGAACCAGCGGTCAATGGAGCGGTTCATCAGCAGGTAGCTGAAGAGAAACATGAAGAAGACGGGGAGCAGCGAGATCATGGCTGCCCACACCAGCATGCGGGTGCGCAGGCGTGAACCCAGGACGCGGCTGCGCTGCTCCGCAAAGAGCTTGAGAATATTGCGCAGCAGAAGAATGCCGACGACAACGCAGAGCACAAATCCAAGAATGGACAGCGCCATGAAGAGAAGAACCACGCCGGTAGTGGAGGGGTTCAGCACCTTCAGGTTGAAGCCGTTCAGGCTCATCAAGGCCAGCAGCAGCACCAGAAAACAGGCACTGAGCACGGTGATGAGGATTTTGCGCTGGCGGGAGGGTGGCATGGAGCTCGTCCTCGGGAACAGACTGATTCTAACGCGCCCAGCCCCGGTTCTACGAGACTGGGCACGCTGGATGAGGGCCTAGACGAGTTCGCTGACCGGGCGGCTCTGTTTCTTTTGCGCCTGTGCGACGGCTGCGTAGGTGAGCACGCCGCCGAAGGTGTTCACGCCCTCGGCGATGCCTGCGTCCTCGCGAATCGCCTGCTCGGCACCGAGCCGGGCGAGCTTCATGACGTAGGGGAAGGTCGCATTGGTGAGCGCCAGGGTGGAGGTGTTAGGGACCGCGGCGGGCATGTTGGTAACGCAGTAGTGCACCACGCCATCGACCACGTACGAAGGGTCGCTGTGAGTGGTGGGGCGGGCGGTTTCAATGCAACCGCCCTGATCGATGGCTACATCGACGATGACCGCGCCCTTGCGCATGCGGGAGACCATCTCCTTCGTAACAATCTTGGGAGCGGCTGCGCCGGGGATGAGCACGCTACCGATGACCAGATCAGCTTCCTGCGTGGCGCGGGCCACATTGTAGGTGTTGGAGGCGAGCGTCTGCAACTGGCCGTTGAAGATGTCATCCAGCTCGCGCAGGCGGTTCAGATTGAGATCGACGAGGATGACCCTGGCGCCGAGGCCGAGGGCAATCTTGGCTGCGTTGGTGCCGACGATGCCGCCGCCAATGATAACTACGTTGCCCGGCAGCACGCCGGGGACGCCGCCCAGCAGAAGGCCTCGGCCACCGTGCTCTTTTTCGAGATAGCTGGCGCCGACCTGGACGCTCATGCGGCCTGCGACTTCGCTCATGGGCGTGAGTAGAGGCAGCGCGCCAGTGCGATCGCGCACGGTTTCATAAGCGATGCCGGTTACTTTTTTGGCCAGCAGGGCTTCGGTCAGCGCGGGAACGGGGGCGAGATGCAGGTAGGTGAAGAGGACGAGGCCCTCGCGGAAGTGGCCGTATTCCTTCTCAACCGGCTCTTTGACCTTGACGACCATATCGGCCAGATGCCAGGTGTCGTAGGCAGAACCGACAATTTCAGCACCTGCATTCTGGTATTCGTCATCGAGGAATGCCGATAGAACTCCGGCACCGGTTTCAACCAGGACCTTATGGCCTGCGTCAACGAGGGACTTCACGCCGGCAGGGGTAATGCCGACACGGCTTTCATGGTCTTTGACTTCCTTGGGGACACCGATAATCATGCCCAAATGTACCAAATACCGGGGGTGATGGGGAAAGCAGACCGCTGGAGAGAAAAGCGAAGAAGCGGCAAAACACGGGTGGACGTACAATGAAAGAGCGTCCTCCACAGCGCACACCCATCACAAGGTAAAAAGCAACATATGGCACAGAACGGCTTTTCCTCCCGTACATCTCGTTTTCACAACATCCGTTCCATCTTCAGCCTTTTCTCCAGCGACTTGGCCATCGATCTCGGAACAGCCAACACGCTTGTGTATGCGAGCGGCAAAGGCGTGATCGTGAACGAGCCTTCGATCATTGCGGTCAATAAGCTGACCAATGAAGTGGAGGCCGTGGGCAAAGAGGCAAAGGAAATGCTGGGTCGCACGCCCGGAAATATTGTTGCCATCAAGCCGATGAAGGATGGTGTGATCGCGGACTTCCGCCACACCGAAAAGATGTTGAACTACTTCATCCAGAAAGCGCACAACCGCAAGATGCTGGTGCACCCTCGCATCGTGATCGGTGTGCCGTCAGAGATTACGCAGGTAGAAAAACGCGCGGTCATGGACTCAGCCTATCGCGCGAAGGCGAGTGAAGTGCACCTGGTGGAGCAGGCCATGGTAGCGGCGATCGGCGCCGGGCTTCCCATCACTGAACCCGGTGGCAACATGGTGGTTGATATCGGCGGCGGCACGACAGACATCGCCGTGATTTCGCTCTCGGGCATTGTGTATTCGCGCTCAGTGCGCGTAGCCGGAAACCAGATGGATGAGGCGGTGATGAACTACCTCAAGCGCAAGTACAACCTGCTGGTCGGCGAGCGCACTGCAGAGCAGATCAAGATTGAGATCGGTTCCGCGTTCCCGCTGGATAAGCCGCTGACGATGGAGATCAAGGGACGCAACCTGATCGAAGGCATTCCCAAGACCATCACGATTGAAGATTCAGAGATTCGAGAAGCATTAGGTGAGTCCATTGCCACGATCATCAACGCAATCCGCGTGGCCCTGGAGCGTACGCCGCCTGAACTCTCAGCTGACATCAGCGATCGCGGCATTGTGTTGACGGGCGGCGGTGCGCTGATCAAGAACCTGGACCGGCGCATTCGCGAAGAAACGGGTCTGCCGGTTTCCATCGCAGACGATCCACTGGCGTCAGTCGTGCTGGGCACAGGCAAGATGCTCTCCGACTTCGCGCTGTTGCGCAAGATTTCAATCGAGTAACCTCAGCATCCGCTGTGCGGATAGCGCGCGGCATAGAGTGCAATGGAATCCTTCTTCAGCCGGTATAAAGGTTTGCTGGTGCTCGGCATCGTGCTGCTTGTGCAGCTCATCGCCCTGGCTACGCAGATCCATCGCCCAACCGTAACCGCGGGAGCAGATGCTCGCTCTGACGGTCACCACGTTCGCGTGGTGCGGCTGGCAATTGCGGTGGTGGTGGCTCCAGTGGAACGCGCGCTTACCGGTGTGGGCCACGGCACGCGCAACCTGTGGCGCAACTATGTATACCTGCGCGGTGTGCGGCAGAAGAACTATGACCTGCAGGCTGAAGTGGACCGCATGAGGCTGGAGCAGATGAGCCTGCTGGCGGATGCGCGCCAGGGACAGCGGCTGCAGCAACTGCTTGGTTTCCGCCAGCAGTACCTCTACAAGACGGTGGTGGCACAGGTTATCGGCACCAGCGGAAGCGACCAGTCACGCGTGATCCTGATTGACAAGGGTTCGAATGACGGGCTGAAGCCTGACATGCCGGTGATTACGCCAGACGGTATCGTGGGCAAGATTCGCGAAGTGTTTCCGGACTCAGCGCAGGTGCTGGAGATGAATGACCAGACCGCGGGTGCGGGTGTGATCCTGGAGACGACGCGCATTCGCGGCATTCTGCGGGGCAATGCGGCAGGACAGGTACAGGTAATCGATCTGCTGCCGGATGACCGCATCAAGCCGGGCGAACGTGTGCTGACCAGCGGCGGCGACCAGGTGTATCCGCGTGGGTTGGCAGTGGGCGACGTGGAATCCATTGCGCTGGACCGGCAGCATCCGCCCTACATTGCGCTTACGCTGAGGCCGGCAGCGAATCTGGCGCAGCTGGAAGAAGTGCTGGTGATAACAGAGACAAGCGGTGCGCTCTCAGCGCCGGGAGTGGGAAGCGAAGCGGAGATGCAACGCTCAATGGATACAGCAGCGGGTGCGCTGCCTACGGTGGACTCTGCAACCGGAACAACGACGCGGTCTGCAACGGCGCTGCATCCTGACAGGTTTACGCCGGGCACGGTACCGCCGGCATCTTCCATGCGGCCGGGCGAGCCGAAGCCGGAGTCGCACTGATGGCACTGAACAGCACACTGACGCGGCATGAGAATGAGACTACCTTCCACCCGGTGGTGCTGGTGGTGGTGCCGATTCTGGCGCTTATTCTGCAGGTTTACGTGCCGCATCTGTTCCCGCACTTTGTTCTACTGGACCTGCCGCTGCTGGTGGTCATCTACTTTGGCATTACGCTGCGCGGGCAGGTGGCAGGGACCATGGCTGGAATGCTGATTGGCCTGGTGCAGGATGCGCAGACCGGGCATCCCATTGGCGTGAACGGCATGGCGAAGTCGATCATTGGCTACGCTGCGGCGTCTATCGGCATACGCATTGACGTGGATAACACTATCTCGCGCATGCTGCTGACGGCGGTGTTCACGCTGGCGAACTCGATTCTTATCTATATTATCGAGCGACGGTTGCTGGGTTTTGACGGGCAGTGGCTATGGCTGCGTGAAACGGCGCGGATTCTGGCGAATGCATTGGCTTCGGTGGTGGTTTTTTGGATCCTCGACCGTCTAAGACGTAAAGGGTAAAACAACGCTGTGAATAGTCCTCTCGGTCCATCCACTTCCGGACACCATGAGAAGCTGCCGACGGGCAAGCTGCTGGCATCGCAGTATGTGCTGGCGCTGGTGATTGCCGTGCTACTGGTAGGGCTGTGGCGGTTGCAGGTGTTGAACACGGCGAGCTTCCGCGCACTGGCCGAGCAGAATCGAATTCGCAAGGTTCCGGTACTTGCGCCGCGCGGCAAGATCTTTGATCGCGAAGGACGGCTGATCGTCGACAACTATCCTTCGGTCTCCTGTTTTTTGTTGAGAGAGCAGATGCAGAATCCTGATGTGGATATGCCGCTGATTGCCGATGGCCTGCATATCCCGCTGGATCAGTTGCAGGCGATGGTGAAGCACTTCCAGCATGCGCCGCGGTACGAACCCATTCCCATCAAGCAAGACATTTCTCCGGACGAGCAGGCGTTCATTGAAGCGCACCGCAACGAACTGCCCGAGCTGGAGACGCTGGACGAACAACGGCGGCTCTATCCTGGCGGCGGTTTTGCGGCGCACATGATCGGCTACGTTGGTGAAGTATCAGAAGAGATGCTGAACGATCCGCGCTATGCGGAGTATGAGCCGGGCGATGTGGTGGGGCGGTCAGGAATCGAGAAGACGTACGACACGATTCTGCGGGGCAAGAATGGTTCGCGCGATGTGGTGGTGAACAGCCACGGTCGCGAAATCGGCCGGCTGGGAGAGACGCCCGCGGTGGCGGGCCACGATCTGCGCCTGACCATCGATCTGGATTTGCAGAAGGTTGCGGAGCAGGCGCTGCAGGGGCATAACGGCGCCATCGTTGCGATGGACCCGCACACCGGCGAGATACTGGCGATGGTCTCGCGGCCGACGTTTGATCCTAATGCATTTTCGGTGCGCATCAAGCAGGCGGAGTGGGACCAGATTCTCAAAGATCCCAATCATCCGATGCTGAACAAGGCGATCCAGGCGCAACTGGCGCCGGGCTCCACGTTCAAGATCATCATGTCTGCCGCAGGCTTGCAGGAGAGCGTGGCGCAGAACATGCGCGTGATGTGCAATGGCGGCGCCAGCTTCTACGGACACTATTTCAAGTGCGATCAGCGCCACGGTATGGTGGATATCGACCATGCGATTCCATGGTCGTGCGATACGTTCTTCTACACGCTGGCAGAGAAGCTGGGCATTGAAACCATTGCGCGTTACGCCGGTCAGTTCGGCATTGGGCAGAAGACGGGCATCGATCTGCCGGAAGAAGCAAGCGGCGTGATGCCTTCGGAAGAGTGGAAGCTGCGCAACTATCACGAGAAGTGGTACGCGGGCGAGACCATCTCTGTCGGCATTGGGCAGGGAGCGATTGCGGTGACGCCGATCCAGCTGGCGCGCGCGCTGAGCGGGATTGCCTCAGGCGGCGTGATGCGGCGGCCCCACCTGGTGTTTCCGGAAGAAATTCCTGATGAAGATCGCGACGCGTACGAGACGATGTTCCCCGGCTCCGGTGATAAGACCGTGCCGCTGGATGCCGGAACGTGGCAGACGATTACGGATGGCATGGCCGCGGCGACCATGCCGGGGGGGACAGCGGCTGCTTCGCACCTGGAGGGAATTGATTTTGCCGGCAAGACAGGCACGGCGCAGACCATGGGGCACGATGTAGCCGCCAAACTGGGCCTGCACGGTTCACAAACAAACGCATGGTTCGTGGGCATGACGCCGCGGCGCAACCCGGACATCGTGGTGGTTGCGCTGTGGGAGGGAGGCACGTGGGGTGCTGATTCCGCGCACCTGGTTGCCGCGGTGGTGAATGCCTACGTGGCCAAGCAGCGGCGGCTGGCTGGGAACCTGCTGGTGGTGGCGAAACCGCCCGCCGAGGCGACGACTCCTGCGACCGATGCGCAGCCCGCAGAGGATCCGAAGCAATCTACACCGGGCACGGTGGCGAAGCCGCAGCCTGTGCCGGCGGGGAATTAGCCATGAGTGCGTGCGGGATCCGGATTGCAGGGTTGTCATACACTGGGGTCAACCCCTGATGCCGATGCGCCGTTCTCTTTCATTCTTCCGCGACTTTGACTGGATTCTGCTGAGCCTGGTGCTTTTGCTGTCAGTTATCAGCGTATTTGAGATCTATTCGGCCACTTTGCACACCAAATTCATCGGTTTTCACAAGAGCCAGATGGTGTATCTGAGCATCGGATTGGTGCTGATGTTTGCAATGTCGCGGATCAGTTACCAGTGGCTGCTGGAATTTGCCTACTGGGCGTATGGGGTCAGCATCGTGTTTCTGATTGCTGTGCTGCTGGTGGGGACGAAGGTGCTAGGAGCGCGGCGGTGGATCAAGCTGCCGGGGGGCATGCACTTTCAGCCGTCGGAGTGGGTGAAGCTGGTGCTCATCCTGGCGGTGGCGCGATATTTCTGGAGCCTGGCCGGGCGCGAGTTGACGTGGAAGGACATCGGCAAGGCGTTCGCGCTGGTGGGCGTACCCATGCTGCTGGTGCTGAAGCAGCCTGACCTCGGGACCGCGCTCACGTATGTGCCCGTGCTGATCTGCGGGCTGCTGCTGGGCGGGCTGCGGTGGAAGCAGGCGACCATTCTGGTGCTGGGATTGTCGCTCACGGTGGGCGGACTGTGGTTTTCCGGCAAGCTGCTGAAGCCCTATCAGAAACAGCGGCTGACGAGTTTCATCAATCCTGACAGCGACCCGCGCGGCTCCGGCTACCAGATTCGGCAGTCGAAGATCGCAGTGGGTTCCGGCGGTCTGTGGGGCAAGGGCGCGACCAAGGGTACGCAGACGCAGGGCGACTTTCTGCCCATTCCGTATACCGACTTCATCTTCGCCGCGTTCTGCGAGGAGCATGGCTTTGTGGGCGCGGTGCTGGTGCTGCTGCTCTACTTCTTCATCCTGATGCGGCTGATTCAAAATGCGCAGACGGCGGCAGACCTGCCCGGCGCGTACATCGTGATGGGCGTGGCCGCGGTAATTTTGTTCCAGATCGCGGTGAATATCGGCATGGTGATCGGGCTGATGCCGGTGACGGGCATTCCGCTGCCGCTGATGAGCTACGGCGGATCGAGCGTGCTCTTCATCTTCCTGGCACTGGGCATGGTGATGAATGTGCGGATGCGACGGTTTGTGAACTAGCAGCATGGGTACCCCCTCCCCACCCTTAAAAGCTAAATATCTTGTTTTCAATGTTTTAGCGAATTTCATTTCTGCTAAAGGTAATAACTTACTTCCCTCATCAAAGTCCCGGCTCGGGCAGAGAGGGACGGTGAGTTATGAAAGCCAATAACTCAGTGCGGCATGAACGGAGCGAGTTCCCTGACCGTTTTCCGAACAGTATCACTTGCCAGCTTCAACGTAACCAATATTGGCATCCCTTTGGCAGAGCAGGACTCGGCAAATGCTATCTGGAACAGGAAGCCCATATCCTTCTGAGCCTGCGCAGCCGAAACGGTCAGGAGTTCTTGGCCTGCATACAGCGGGACTTTCGGAAAGCCGTCGCCAGCAAAGATCGTCCCTTCCTTATCCAGCAGCTCGCCGACGACCTGCTCTCCTTCGCTCATCGTGCGAGCGATATTTCTGAGCGTCACGATCAACAGCAGGCGATGTTTGTCTATGTTGTTGAGGGCGTGGAGGACGTAGAGAATAGCGTTTCCTCTCTCGTATGGGCGGATACGGCGGAGCGCTTCAATAGCATCCTTACTCGCGCCATCTACCATTCGCAAACCAGAGACTTCCCAGTCTTCGGCATCACGGCGAATTGGAAACTTGGTCTTAGAGGTGATGTTTCCATCCCCAACCAAACCGCAGGCGACATAATCCAGAGCGCAACGGAGATTATGCAGGATATCTCCGACGATCAGCGGAACCTCGCCGGGGATGACTGGAACCTGCTGGACGTAATACGTTACATCGCCAGTCTCCGCATTCTGCTTTTTCCCGACGGGGCGTGGATTGGCTTTCCTGAAGGAATCCATGACAACTTTCAGATTGTGGATGTGCTGTTCGGCCCAATCACACTTCGCTAGAGCTTGCTCGTATACCGAACTGGCCATCGTTCCGTTCTCCTATTACAGGCCCCGTATCAGCTTCTCCAGCGGAACCTCAAGACTGAGCGCCAGCAGTTGCAGGTTACGCAACCCTATCTCTTTCTTGCCCAACTCAATATCCGAGATGTAATTCCTGCCCACTCCGGCGTGTACCGATAGATAGGTCTGCGTCCAGCCTTTCGCCAGCCTCAGCGCCCGGATACGGCGGCCAAGCAGGATGCAGATGTCGGTTGCCATCTCTCAAGCATGGCTGTACTCTATCGGGGACACTCCCCCTATAGGAGACAAAGCCTCGTGAGCACCGGTGACTTCATATTTATCTTTTTGGGGATATTGGTCTTGGAAGGCCAGATCAGCCAAGCTCACAGGCAGATTGATGAACTAAAGAAACGGTTGGACGAGTTTGAACGCGGAAAGGATGAGGAAGAGGCATGAGATTTATACGTACCATAATCGCCACCTTGCTACTCACTGGGATATGCTTTGCGGCGGAAAAGGTGAATGTAAAAGTTGTGAACCGTCGGACCAGTGAAACTGGCTACAACTACACTGTTCCGGGGCACTCAACCTCCACATCTAACGCCAACGTGAATTGCTACGGATCGACAAGTGTAAGCTGCTCCGGCACAAGCAGGACCAGTGGATATACCACTGCGCCGAGAGACGTTTCGTACAGCGTCACTGGCGCAACGTTTTCACTCCTGCTGCCAGATGGCAGAGTGGCAGTAGTGAATTGCGTAAGTAAGTTCGCAGAACGTATGGCCGGCCCAGCGGGGAATCACAGAAGCTGTCGTGTACCGCTTGTCAACGATATACAGGTTGAGTTTAAAGGCTCGAAAGCCAAACTGTTCTGGCCTGTGAGTGTAGACGGGAAGAAGTTGGAATCTGAGACATACAAGATACTTTCGGTGCTAGACAAGTAGTATACTTTAGGCAATAGAAAACCCCGCTGCCAGGCGGGGCTTCAACTCTTGTTACCGACAATCCAAGGGTACGGCTGGAGTGTGTCGGATGCAAGAGACTACGCAGATTAATCGTCCAACAGATTCCGAACAATCGAAGACCAGTCTTCTGCTGGAGGGTCTTGCGGAGATACGCCGAACAACTCTTCCCTTATTGCGGAGAACATTGCATGAATCATTGGAGCGTGCAAAATCTCGGCGCGTTCAACTGCCTCTTGCCAGTTCTCATCCGATAACGACAGTCGCTCAATCACAACCTTCTGGGCCATCGTTCGGAGAAATAGCACCTCCACCAACTCCCACAATTTGATCTCAATATCCGAGTCGCTATCCATTGCGCTATGATATTCGCATGGGAACGAAGGCGGCTACATCCCCGGATTTCGACAGGTTCACTAGTCTGGTAGACAGGGTGCTGTCTGTTCCCAAGGTGGAGATCCAAAGGCGCATAGAGCAACATAAGCGCGAATCTGACATGAATCCGCACAAGCGCGGCCCCAAGAAAAAAGTTACCGCTTAGGCGACAGGTGCGAGGGGAAAATAAACCTCCGCAGTTCCTTGCTCCTTCCCCGTCTTCCATCGAAGATAGAGAGCATGGATGTCCTCACCCAAGAAAAGCAACTCGCAATCATCGGGAAAGTCTTCTCTGATAAGCGCCAGGCGGAGAAAAAACTCGCCATGCTGAAAGAAGAGGCAAAGCGATACGGCGAGGTGCTAGGGACGCTAGCAGGATTTCTTCATGGGAACGTCGAATATATATGGTTCGACGGAGTATCGACAAACGAAAATTACCCGCATCCGCGCGGTGACAGCTTTTCCGTCGAAGACGTAGATGGCCGGAAGATAGCGCAGTTGACCAGCGAAATCCGAAACACTAAAGATGAAATCAAGCGCCTTTCCCAGCAGGCGCGCGATCTAGGGTTTTAGTTTTCGCTTGCCACGCTCCTGCCGCTTAGAATGGCCTCGCAAACTCCGGCATCTTGCCCGTCAATTCTGCGTAGGTCAGCCGTTTACCGATAATCTGCCGCACAGCCTTATCGAATCGTTGCGCATCCGTCTTCGAGCGGCGGTTGTTGTAGCGAAATACCTGCTCGTCAATGTAGCGGTCAAGATGGAACGGCTCAACGGCTACATAGGTTCCACTCAATCCGCGCTTGAGTAATGACCAGAAGTTTTCGATGCCCTGCGTGTGGACATTGCCGCGCACGTACTCTTGCATGTGGTTCACCGTGTCATGGATGAAGTTCTGTTTGGCGAGATGGTCATAACCCGCCCATTGGTCGGTATACACAGTGGAACCAGCGCCAACGTGCGAAAGAATCTCACGCTGCAATATCTCGCGCTTAGCAGTTGGAATCACCTTAGCGCGAATCTCGCGGGTGCCACGGGCCAGCATACCCATAACGACAGCCTTGTCCGCATAGCCATTGCTGGCCAACTTGAGCTTTAGCCGCTTGCTTTTGTGCATGTTCTTTGGCTTGCCGCCGATGTAGGTTTCATCAACTTCTACCGGATTATCAGAACCGCCGCCGATGGATGAAGGGGCTTCGTCCTTCATTGCCAGCCGAATCCGGTGCAGCATGAACCATGCGGATTTCTGAGTGATGCCCAAACTCCGCGCTACTTCATGGCTGGAGACTCCGTTCTTGCAGTTCGCAACCATCCACATCGCCATAAGCCACTTGTCCAGGCCGATAGGCGAGTCCTCGAAGATCGTTCCAACCTTGATGGAGAACTGGCATTTGGCATGACGGGTCTTGCACTGCCACACGCGGCGCGTAGGAACGTACCGTACGCCTTCAGAGCCGCAGGTTGGGCACTTGACTACCCCATCCGGCCAGCGACGCGCCATAAGGAAGCTGACGCAGTTATCCGGGTCGGCAAAGTAGACGATGGCTTGCTGTAAAGTGATAGGCTCGTTTCCCATGAACCCAATCTACTCAAAATTGATTGATGAGTCAAGTATATTTTTACCCTGCTAAATATTTGAAAACAAGATATTTACGGGTAAATATTTCATTCTAAACACGATAGCGGCATCACTGCGAGGTAAGCAGGGATGCCGCTATTTCAATTGTAGTGATTTAGAGAGGGAAGTACGCCAAATTTCGCGAAAATTGGCGGGCGGCGCGGGAGAATTGCGCAGTTTTTCATGGACAGATTGCGGAGCAATCGCGGATGGAGCGTGGACCGATACGGACTGCAAATGGGGAGCGTTGGGGTGAAAGGGGTGAATTGGGGTGGCCGGAAGAGAAAGGCTCGCTGCGCCTGCGGCTCCGCTTTAGCCTGCGGCAGCAAGGAGCGCGCCTGACGGCGCGGGGCTTGTTTTCAGCAGGGCTGAAGCCGGGGACTTAAGCGAGACGAGTTCGCGCGGAGCGCGAATGTTGAAGGACGGGGAATAGGTATGCTGTCCCCGGATTACCTCCCCCGGATTACCCAAAGCACGAGGCTACCAGCCGGGGGCTTAAGCAAGAAGAGTTCGTGCCCATTCGACTTCGCTCAGGGCAGGCTCCGCGCGAATGGCTACGGAGTTTGTGCTGCGGAAGCCTGGGGCGGTATGGGTGGCGTCAGGAGCGTCGGGATCCTTCGCGCAAGTGCGCGCTCAGGATGACACGATCAAGATGGTTGGTAGTAAGGAAGATGAGCGGGAGCAGTTCGCGCGTGGCGCGAATGGCTACACCTCACGATGCAACCGTGACGTATGGGGCACCCGCCTTCGGCTCATTTTGGGAATGTATGGGGCGAACGGTACTCCGATGTGAACGCCACGGAGGTCGGTGCAGCGGGAGCTTGCGAGAGTATGGGTGGCGCGGGCGGCTGCACATGCAGGTTCCTCCGCTGCGCATCGCAACGTGCGCGATGCTTCGGTCGGAATGACGGCAGTGGAGAGTGGTGGTGCAGGGAGAGAGATGAGGCGGAGGGAGATTTGCGCGCTCCGCGCGGGCGTCGCAACGCGACGCTATCCCACCCTCACGACGATAAAGCCGTCGTGAGGATGGGGCACCCGATCTATTACCTGGTTGGAATGTATGGGCAAACGGCTGCAGCTAAAAAGCAGATTCCTCCGCTACGCTGCGGAATGACAAATATATGGAACTAGTTAAATCGCTACATCCACAGAAAATTTCTAATCGACAGGTTCCTGGCTTGACTGCGTGGTGGGGGTGGCACGGAGTGACTCGGCGGTCAGCTTGTTCGCGCGGCGCAGATTGGGAAAGAGAACACTCCACAGGCCGGTCACCATGAGCGAGCCGACGCCGCCGATGACTACGGCGCGCACGGCTCCCCACCAGTAGGCGGTGACGCCGCTCTCAAATTCACCGAACTCGTTGGATGCTCCAATGAAGATCCAGTTCACCGCGCTGACGCGGCCGCGCATCTCCGGCGGGGTGGCCAGTTGCACCAGCGAACCGCGGATGACCACGCTGATCATGTCACTGGCGCCGACGATGAAGAGGGCAAACAGGGCCAGGGGCAGGGAGCGCGCCAGACCGAAGAGAATGGTGGCGGCGCCGAAGATGCCGACGCAGGTCAGCATGAGGGCGCCGGCGTTTCTCCTGACCGGGTGGAAGGCGAGGGTGATGGAGACCAGAAGGGCTCCGACAGAAGGCATGGCGCGGAGCAGGCCAAGGCCCGACGGGCCGCAGTGCAGAATCTCACTGGCGTAGATGGGCATCAGGCTGACCGCGCCGCCGAGCAGGACGGCGAAGAGATCGAGCGAGAGCGAGCCCAGCAGCAGCTTGGTGTTCCACACGTAATGCAGCCCGGCGAATACGGTGCGGAGGGAGAAGGCGCGGCTGTCCGCTACACCGGGCCGAACGTGGAGAGAGGCGATGAGCGTGATAAACGTCGCCATGGTGCAGACGGTGAAGAGAAAGACAATGGGTGCGCCGCGCAGGTGGGCGAGCCGTCCGCTCAACGGCAGCGTGAAGAGCAGGCCGCCAATGGCGGGGCCGGACATGTTGGCTATCTGGAATGTAGTGGCGCCCCAGGTGACGGCATTGACGAAGTGATCCTTGGGCACGAGTTGCGGCAGCATGGCAGTGCTGGCGGGGCCGCTGAAGGCGCGGCTCAATCCGATCAAGAACAATACCGCATAGATGGAAGCAATATGCCGCGTGCCGTAGTAAGAGAAATAGAAGAGCAACGCCGAGGAGACACCCTGCAGGGTGTAGCAGGCAAGGATGACTTTGCGGCGGTCGTAGCGGTCAGCCGTGTGGCCGGCGGGGAGAACAAAGAACAGGCCGGGCAAGAAGAGGGCAAGGCCGGTGAGGCCGAGCATCAGCGGGCTGTGGGTGAGTTGATAGACCATCCAGGCAACGGCGACGGACTGTGCCTGTGCCCCGATAACGCCTACGAGGCGCGCAAGCTGGTAGAGGCGGAAGTCGCGCGAACGGAAGGCCTGGGATGCCGATGCAAGCAGAGCGTTTTTAGGAGGAGCATCAGCCATTCTTCTTAATGCTGCTGGATTGTGGTGGTTTGCGCAACTGTTCCACCATGCGGGACATTTATTTTTCTGGTCAACGCGGGATGCAAATGAATAGAGTTGCACCGCAGGTAATTTACCCCCAGGTGAGTCTATGTATCGATGGCTGTTGGCAGTTGTCGCTGTTTGCTGCTTGGGCGCAGCGCAGAATGGCCGTGCCCAGGACGAGGCGTCGTCACCTGTATTCAAGGTGAAATCGCACATCGTCCTGCTTCCGGTGACGGTGCGCAATAGCAAGAACGAGCTGATGCAATCGCTGACGCGGGATGACTTCGAACTATTTGAAGACGGACGGCCGCAGAAGATACGGTACTTTGACCTGGAGAAAGACCGGCCGCTCACACTGGGTCTGATGGTAGACATGAGCGGCAGCGTAAAAGACTTCGTTTCAAAAGAACACGAAGCGAGCAACGTCTTCTTCGATGAAATGCTGCGTAAGCCGGGAGATACAGCGTTTCTGGTGCGATTCGATACCGCAGTGACCATGCTGCAGCCGCCTACGGGCTCGCGCGACAAGCTGAGAGCGGGGGTGGCGCGGCTGGAAGAGCCGCACCAGCCCCAGAGGGCATTCAACGATCCTACGGGTGCGAGTACCAAGGGAATCGAGCAGCCGGGGACGCTGCTCTACGATGCCATTGTGGTGGTGTCAGACATGGTTTCAAAGCAGTTGCCCGGACGCAAGGCACTGGTCATTCTGTCTGACGGAGAGGACTGGGGTAGCCAGAAGTCGCTGGCGGCTGCCATTGAAGCGGCACAGCAGGCTGACACGGTTATTTACACAATTCTCTATACCAACCGCGGCGGAGTGAAGGATCCGCCACACTTTGCCGGAGCTCCACATCTTGCATTCGATAAGAATACAAAGCTGACTGGGGCCAACGTGCTGGAATTGCTTGCGCAAACCACTGGAGGCCACGCGTATGAGGTATCGAAAGCGACGCCGCTGGAGGCGATCTACGTCAACATTGCGGAAGAGATGCGGATGCAGTACACGCTGGCCTACACGCCTGCGCCAAGCCAGGCCAAACCCGGTTACCGCAAAATTCTGCTGAAGACGAAGGACAAAAGCCTGCAGATCCAGACGCGGTTCGGGTATTACGCAAAGGAATAGCCGAGCGTGGGTTAGCGGCCGAGGTAGGCCTGGTATTGGGATTCGATGATGCCGGTGTTGCGGGCCAGGTTCAGCTTTGCCTGGTTGTACTGGTAGAGGGAGTTGACCAACTGCGTCTGCGCGCCGGCCAGGGCTGCTTCAGCCTGCACGACGGGGAGATTATCTTCAACGCCGGCGCGGAAGCGGTCGTTGCTGTCAGAAAGCTCCTGGGTAGCGAGGTCCACATTGCTGCGGGCTACCTTCACCAGCTGTGCGGTGGCCTGCACATCGAGCATGCTGCTGCGAAGCTGCGCCTCAATGGTTACTTCGAGGTCGGCAATCTGGGAACGCAGGCGCGAAAGCTGCGCGTCTGCAACTTCGCGATCGCCGCGGAACTTCGCCTCGTGGAAGACGGGAATTTTAATGCTTCCTTCGGCATTGAAGACACCATGATAGAGGCCGTGGGTTTCGCCCAGTACACCGTAGTAACCGTCAACGGACAGGGTGGGGGCGCGCTCGTATTTTGCCGCCTTGCGCAGCATCTCCGCAGTGCGAACCTGCGCCTGCAGGCTGGTGTAGTCTTTGCGATGCTCATAGGCGACGCGCTTGGATTCTTCCAGCGGAAGGAGGGCGATGTCAGCATAGGGCGCGGTGTCAATCAGCTCAATGAGCTGATCGGCTGCGAGGCCGATCATGCGATTGAGCGCCATCTTGTCTTTGGCAAAGGTGTTTTCGGCGCTCACCACTGCCTGCTGCTGCTGCTGGTACTGTACGCGCGCGCGCAACTCATCAAGATTCGTGGCTACTCCGGCAGCATGTGAGTCATGGGCCTGGTTCAGCGCTATCTCGTCAGAGTGCAGCAGCGCCTGTTCGTTGTGCAGTTGCGCAGCGGCAGCCAGAGTTTGCAGGTAGGCGGAGCTGACCAGAAGCACGACATTGCCGCGGGTGTTGAGCGTATCCAGCTGGGAGACGCGGGCGTAGGCTTTTGCAGCGCGGTAGTACTCGATGGCTGGAAGGTTGAAGAGCGGCTGCGACAGGTTGAGCTGGGCACCGGTGGTATTCACCTTCACGATAGCGGGGATTGCTGAGCCCACCGGCAGGTGCAGCGCGCTGATGAGCGAGGTGAGGACCGAGCCTTTGAAGCCTATGGCGGCGAGATCAATAGACTGCGTTCCGGTCTGCGCCTGGACCGTCATGTAGGGCATCAAGGCGCTGAACGCGGAGAGTATCTGGCCGGAGTCTGACCGCTCATTCTGCAGGGAAAGCGCGATGGCCAGATTGTGATCGAGGCCGCGGTTCACAGCATCCGTCAGGGTGAGCTGGACGGCATTGGCTGTTAGGGGCGGGGCAGAGACGCTGCCGTAGAGCGGATTGACGGCAGAACTGGTGGTGAGCCGGACGTTGGAAGGGGCGTAACTGGGCACCACAAAGGGGGCCATGCTCTGCGCGTGCAGAGTCGGTCCACCGAAACACAGGCCGAGTAAGAAGCCTGCGACTACGCCAGGTTTGGAGGTTATTCCGTTCAGAATCAATTCCTCGTCGCTTAAAGAGATGATTGCAGCACCCCTGGGGATGCTGCAATTCTCAATGTTCCTAATCAGTTTCGCTCTTCAGGGTGGGGGGAGTCCAGCTAGGCGGGTACGCTCAGGCCCCAGCGGCGGGCCACTTTGCGCTCAATCGTGCGGAATACCAGAGCATCAATGGCCCATCCGAGAACCAGGATGATGAGCAGAATGGCTACGACCTGGCTCATGTCATTCAGGTCACGACCGGTCATCAGCAGCTGCCCAAGGCCGAGCGAGATGATGATCATTTCAGCGGAGATGAGAGCGCGCCAGGCAAAAGCCCAGCCCTGCTTGAGTCCGGAGATGAGGTGGGGCAAGCTGGCCGGCAGAAGGACGTACCAGAAGAGCTTGAGTCCCTTGGCGCCGAGGTTGCGACCGGCCATGGGGATGATGCGCGGGATGGCCGCGCGGCTGGACTCCATGCTCATGGTGATGGAGAAGAGCGAGCCCATGATGATGACGAAGTAGATTGCCTTATCCGTAAGGCCGAACCAGAGAATCGCGAGCGGGAGCCAGCAGATGCTGGGCAGCGATTGCAGGCTGGTCAGCAGGCGGCCCAGGGTGTCTTCAAGAAACGTGCTGGTGGAGATGCCCAAGCCAAGGAAGAAGCCAAGCACAACGGAGGCAAGATAACCGAGGACCACCCGCTGCATGCTGATGCGGATGCCGATCCAGATGCTGCCATCTTTGAAGCCATCGTGCAGTGCGGTGTAAACGTCGCCCGGCGCGGGTACCAGGTAGGGCGGCCAGATGTGGGAGCGCGCAATGCCGTACCAGACGCCGAGAATGACGGCGTAGAAGAGGATGTTTTTTGCCAGCTTATCCAGCCTCATCGCGAGAACTCCGCTTGTACAGATTTGTCGATCTCGGCGCGCATTTCGTTCAGAATGCGGGCAGAGAGCTGGGCGACGTTGTTGTCTTCAATCTGGCGCGGGCGGGGCATGTCAACCTTGAACTCAGCCTTGATGCGACCGGGGCGATAGGTCATGAGCACAACGCGGTCGCCAAGGCGAACGGATTCGCGAATGTTGTGGGTGACGAAGACGATGGTGCATCTTGTCTCCAGCCAGATGCGCTCCAGCTCATCGTGAAGCATGTCGCGGGTCTGAGCATCCAGAGCGGCAAAGGGCTCATCCATCAGCAGGATGGCGGGGTCGGTCGCGAGTGCGCGGGCAATGGCCACGCGCTGGCGCATGCCGCCGGAGAGTTGATGCACGTAACTATTTTCAAATTGTGAGAGCTTTACCAGCTGCAGATAGTACTTCACGCGCTGGCGGCGTTCGGGCCTGGGTACGCCCTTCATTTTCATGCCGAACTCAACGTTCTGGCCTACGGTGAGCCAGGGAAAGAGTCCGTGCTCCTGAAAGATGAGGATGCGGTCAGTACCGGGGCCGGTGATGGGCCTGGTGTTCAGCTGAACTTCGCCGCGCGAGGGGAAGGAGAGGCCGGCGATGAGCGAAAGCAGCGACGTCTTGCCGCAGCCGGAGGGGCCGACGATACAGACAAACTCCCCGGCTGCGATATCGAGGTTGATATTGTCGAGCGCAAGAAGCCGCGGACCCTGGCGGGTAGTGAAGCTTTGCTCCACTCCTACCAGGGCGATATTCGCGGTATGCGGGGTGTGGCGCCGGGGCGCGGTGGGTACGATACGCAGGGGTTCCGCTGCGCCGGGCTGGGGAAGGGTGCTCATTTAATTGGTGTCTTCTTCTGCTCCACCAGTACCTGGTTGAGGAGCGTGAGGTCATAAAGATGGGAGAGATCCGGCAACTTGCGCAGGAAGCCCGCATCCACGGAGTGCTGCGCCGAGGTGTAAAGCGACGCTGCCAGCGGATCGTAGGTCACGGCGAGCCGTGAATACGCCTCATTCAGGATAACCGGAGGAAGGGCTTTTCCGGTGGACTTTTGAATCTGCTGGTTGATCAGCAATTTGGCGTCGGTGGGATGGGCGTTAATCCACTCGGTCACTTCCACATGGGCCTGCAGGAACTTCTTGACGAGGTCAGGATGTTCTTTCAGGAATTTGGTGCTGACGATGACGTGGGCAGCCACAAACTGCTTGTTCGGCCATAGATCACGCTCATCGAGGAAGATGCGGCCGCCACCGTCGTGCACCAGACGGGTTGCCCAGGGTTCCGGCGCCCAGGCGGCATCAAGCTGGCCCTTGAGGAACAGGGTGAGCTGGTCAGGGTTTTCAGTGGGCTGCACGCGGACGTCGCCGCCCTTGTCAATGGTCTTGAAGCCGTGCCCTGTGAGCCACTCGCGGAGCGCGACATCCTGGGTGTTGCCAAGCTGCGGAGTCGCGATGGTCTTTCCGTGGAAGTCGTTAATGCTGTTGATGTTGGCTCCATTGCGGACGACCAGAGACGCCGCACCGGAGGACGCTCCGGCAATGACGCGCAGAGCTTCACCGTTGGACTTTACGTAGCCGCTGATGGTGGGGCTGGGGCCGATGTAAGCAATGTCGAGCGCGCCGGCGTAGAGCGCTTCGATTACAGACGGGCCGGCGTTGAATTGCTTCCAATCCAAGGTGACCGAGTTGCCGAGATCCTTCTGGAACTGGCCGTTAGCCTGGCCGACGAGGGCCTGGGCGTGGGTGATGTTGGGGAAGTAGCCGATGCGGACAGTCGTTTGGGCGGTTGCCGTGAAAGGCAATGCGGCGAAAAGAGCAGCCGCTAAGAGTCCAGCCGTGATGCGAATGCTTAGCTTCATGATTTTCTCTCTCTCTGGGATTGGAGATTCAAGCAGGGAGCGGCGGATGCAATGAAGCGCCGCTCCCAGAGAATTGCGCTACGGAAGCACATAACGGATGTCAAAGTAGTTCTCGAACAGGTGCGCGTTCTTCGGTGTGCCGGGCGTGACCGACCAGGGCGTGCGCTCGATGTAGGAGAACTGCGTGATTACCTGCACCGCTCCATAGGATGGTTTGCGGAAGACATTGGTGACGGTAGCGAACGAGCCTTCCTGGATGAAGCGGTTGTTCGTGTTCGCGCTGCCCGCGAAGCCGTAGCCCACCAGTTTGTTGGTGCTGGGATCGATGGAGGAGACGCGATCGAAGTACGCGCTGCCATAGACCGCGGAGATCAAAGTTCTCTTCGTGGCCTGGTACTCCACGCCACCCAGACCAGCGCCTGCGTGCACCAATTGTGCGATGAGCGGGGCCGTGGATGTGGCCGGCGATGTTACAGGACCGTGCTGTGCCACTACGAACTGCGGTCCGAGGGCTCCGATGTAACGGCCACCACCGTCACTCCAGAAAGTGTCGGTGATGAGGTGCAGGCCCTTGATTAATTCGAGGTTCGCGTTCACGGCAACACCGCCGCCTTCCCGGCGATCTTCAATGGACTGCTTGGTTGCTGTGGGTGTGGTGGCGATGGCAACCGGCGTCAGCAGGCCCGCGGCTTCTACATGCCAGTTGCGCACGCCGAACTTGTGGTCATACGCGAGCTTGGCAATGATGTCAGGGTGCAGGTTGGGCACGGTGTTGGAAGCCGAGCTGGAGTTGAGGTCAGTCTGCGCGGTATTGAAGGCCGCAGGGAAGGTGACGGCTGCGCCGCTAAACTGCTGCGGGTTCTCTACCGAGAGGCCGAAGGCGGCGTTGGGAGTGAAGTGGTACACCACGCGAAGCTGGGCCTGGCGGGCATAGACAATGCCGGCGTTGTATGCGGTGTCCAAGTGGACGGTGTTGTAGATTTCCGAGAGGAACGGCGAGAGACCGGTGCGGTTGGGCGTGAGCAGCGACCAACTCTGGCCGCCGAGGATATCCCACTTGCCGGCGGTGAGATTCAGGTAGAAGACGCGCAGGCGGGTAACGTCAGAGTTAGTGCTGACGTAAACGTTGCCGGGAGCGGTGCCGTTGAAATCAATCTCGCCGTAGCCGTAGACCTTGACCTTGCCGATGTTCTCATCGACGCGGAGGGAGAGGCGGGAGTTCGCAGCGGTGAGACGGTTCTCGCTCAATCCACCCTGGACGGCGTTGTTGTAGGGGATGGTGGCCAGTGCGGTAGTGAAACCGCTGCCTACATCCGTGGTGCGGTAGATGGAAGTGAAGTCAATCCAGCCGCCGGGAGTGAAGGTGGCACCGCCGAGCTTGAGGAAGAGCGGCGACTCCTGTTCATATCCGTAAGGAACGCCGCTGGGGTTGCGGGTTCCGCCCTGAACCGAGGTGGAGACGGATACGGGTTGCGACGATTGCGGTGAAGAAGATGGAGCGGGGACGGTGGAGGGCGTTGGCAGCGGCGTTCCCGCAGATGCTGCTGCGTTTGCCGGCTGCTGCGCCTGGCGCAACGCGTCAATCTGCTGCTGCTGTTGCTGAATCTGCTGGGATTGCTGCTGAATGAGTTGCTTGAGCTGGTCCAGTGTTTGCTGGACGCTCTGGTTGCTGTCACTGGGCGCGGGAGTTGCGGTGCTCTGGGCGAGCGCGGGGATGAAAGTGGCGGCCAGCAGTGCGGCTGTGGCGAATCGTAGCTTGCTGTGCATCATGAATCTCCTCAATGTGTTGGTCCGTCTCTGCGCCGGTTGTGTCTGGCGGAGATCAGGCGGGTTGCCGGTGGTGGTGGTGTAGGCGCGAGCTAACGGCGACAACAACAGCGACAACACATTGAGTCGTTCGGGGAGGGGTTCGCGTCTGCCTGAGGTGGCAGATAGAAGTAGAACAGGTTGGAGGAGTGCAGGGTCAAAATTTATCTCTCAGGTGTCAGCCAGACACATAAAGATTCACTGGTTGGCTGCGGGCTATGTATTTGTATGGGGAAACATGGTGAAGCGAGCGAGGCGGAGAGCCTAGCGACAGATACACATACAACACATGCGGGATTGAGAGAATGTGCTCATCGACCGAATGAAGTCAAGATTAGGGAATAACCGGGTGATTGTCAAGATGAGTGTGGCGAACGAGGGCGTAAACGCTGCTATTCCAATTGCTTCTGCGCCCAGTAATCGCCGGAGGGGAGCACAGGGACAATCTCAAACTCGATGAGGTCGTTCCAGGCAGCGATCCATGCGTCCAGCGACTCGCGATCCAGCGCTTCCATCAGCTGGTAACAGCGGGTGCCGGAAGAATCCATCCAGCTTGCGAGGTAGGTAACGTCCTCCGGCAACATGCGGCCAATGAGCCGGAAGCGCTCTCCCGCGGGGCCTGGGGAGCCGTGCCGGAAGCGTTCTATGACCATGAACTGCATGGCCGGAAGTGTACGCCATCTGCGGCGCGGTGTAATAGATGAAAATGCGGCTGGTTTGCCCGGAGGACGGGCGGAAGTTACACTTGAAAGAAGTGCTTTGCCGCGCGAATTGCAGTGCCAGCAATGGGCACCCGCGCACAGGCCGGTGCGTCTTTTCCGCCGCGCGGCCATCAAACGATAGAACAGTCAAGTACGAACCAGCTCCGCAAATCCGTCCGCGGCCAAGGAAGAAGAATCGAAGAATCTATGAGCTCATCGATTGCACAGACCGTCTCCAGTACCCTGCGCGGCGCTATCGCCGGCGCTGAGGCGGCGGTGCATGATCTGCTGACGCCGCAAAAGCTGAACCATCTGCAGGCGCTGGAAGCTGAAAGCATCTTCATCTTTCGGGAGGCGGCGGCTGAGTTTGCCCGCCCGGTGATGCTGTACTCCATCGGCAAAGATTCTTCCGTGATGCTGCGGCTGGCACAGAAAGCATTTTTCCCCGGCAAGATCCCGTTCCCGCTGCTGCACGTGGACACCAGCTACAAGTTTCCTGAGATGATTGCGTTTCGCGATCAATACACGAAGGAGCTGGGCGCGGAGCTGATTGTGCATCGCAACGAAGATGCCATTGCCAAGGGCGCCAACCCGTTTGACCTGGGCACACAGAATTGTTGTGGCCTGCTGAAGACGCGCTCACTGCTGGATGCGCTGACCGAGGGCGGCTACGATGCTGCATTCGGTGGAGCACGGCGCGATGAAGAAAAATCGCGCGCCAAGGAACGCGTGTACTCCTTCCGCGATCCTGCCGGACAGTGGGACCCGAAGAACCAGCGGCCTGAGCTGTGGAACCTGTTCAATTCGCGGCTGCGCAAGGACGAGAGTATCCGCGTCTTCCCACTTTCGAACTGGACCGAGCTCGACATCTGGCTGTACATCTACGTGCAGAAAATTCCGATTGTGCCGCTCTATTTCGCGCAGGAGCGCGAGGTTGTGGTTCGCGGAGGGACGATTGTAGTGGTGTATCCGGAGACGCATCTGCTGCCGGGCGAGAAGGTAGAGAAGATGGTGGTGCGCATGCGCTCGCTGGGCTGCATGCCGTGCACCGGGGCGATCCGCTCTAACGCGCAGACGCTGCCGGAGATCATTGAAGAGCTCATCACCTTCCGCCGGTCCGAGAGAGAAAACAGGGCGATTGACCACGACGAAGAGGGCTCGATGGAGACCAAGAAGCGGGAGGGCTATTTCTAATGCCGACCTCCACAGTTTCCAGCGTGATGGACCAGCAGCCAGCGTCGCAGCCTTCGGCCGCGTTCCAGAGCTTTCTGGATGAGCACCTGAATCACGAGATGCTGCGCTTCACCACGGCAGGCAGCGTGGATGACGGCAAGTCGACCCTGATTGGGCGCCTGCTGCACGATACCAAGTCGGTATACGAAGATCAGCTCGCCTCCATCAAGAAGAGCCGCATCAATCGCGCTGCAGGGCCGATCGATTTTTCGCTGCTGACAGATGGACTGCGCGCCGAGCGCGAGCAGGGCATCACCATCGACGTGGCGTACCGGTATTTTTCTACCACGAAGCGCAAGTTCATCATTGCGGATACGCCGGGGCACGAGCAGTACACCCGCAACATGGCAACCGGCGCTTCAACGGCTGATGTGGCTATCGTACTGATCGACGGCTCCAAGGGCGTACTCTCGCAATCTCGGCGGCACACTTTTATTGCATCACTGCTGGGCATTCCGCACGTGGTGGCGGCAGTGAACAAGATGGACCTGATCGGCTACGACGAGGTGCAGTATGCCGCGATCCGGAAGGAATTTCTCGCGCTGGCGGCGCATCTTGGGCTGAAGAGGGTGGAGATGATTCCGGTGAGCGCGCTGGCAGGCGACAACGTAGTGCAGGCCAGCACCAACATGCCGTGGTACACCGGCCCAACGCTGCTGGAGTACCTGGAGACGGTGCCGGTTGCGCAAAGCCTGAGCGGCGCGCCCCTGCGGTTTCCGGTGCAGCTGGTGCTGCGGCCCGATGCGAATTTCCGGGGTTTCGGCGGACAGGTTGCGAGCGGCGTGCTGCATGAAGGCGATGCCGTCATCTCACTGCCTTCGCGGCAGCAGACCAGGGTGAAGGCCATCGTTACGTTTGACGGCAACCTGAAGTCCGCGATGAACCCAATGTCAGTTGCGGTAGAGCTGGAAGACGAGATCGATCTGAGCCGCGGCGATATGCTGGTGCGGCCTGACGAGTTGCCGCATGGCGTGCAGCACTTCAGCGCCAAGGTGGTGTGGATGCATGAGCAGCCACTGACCGTGGGTAAGACGTATCTGGCGAAGCACACCACCCGCACTGTGCGCGCCAAGGTGAAGGCCATTCGCTATCGCGCGGACGTGAACAGCTTTGCCCATGTGCCAGCGCACCAGTTGGAGATGAACGATATTGGCGAGGTTGAATTCGAGACGAACCTGCCCGTCTTCTTCGATACCTATGCTGAGAACCGGCTGACTGGCAGCATGATTTTGATTGAGCCGCTGAGCAACGCAACCGTTGGCGCGGTGATGATTGAGCGCGCGCTGGAGAAGGCAAGTATTGGCGCGGCAACGCTGCCGAGCTTCCTGTATTTGCCCAATCGAGCCGACCTGGCACAGCGCGTGGCGGATGAACTGCTGGCGCGCGGCGAACGCGTGGTTCTGCTGGACGACGAACATATTCCTGCAGCGGGCTTTGTGGCTGCGGTGAGGGCATCGCAGTTGGCGGGGGCCACAGCGATCTCCGCCGCTAATATTTCGCAGGAGACATGGAATGCTCTGCGCCGCTTTATGCCGGAAGAATCTTTCTTCCGCGCGGAGAATCTGAGTGAGAGCGATGTGGAAGCATCGCTGCAGCTGCTCAAGCAGATTGGAGCCGACAAGTGAGCCTGGACAATACGATTACCGAAATCAAATTGAGCGGTATGCTTCTGGCTGCGGATTTGTCTGCGATTGCCGATGCGGAGCCGCTGACGGCGGAGGAGTTGACTGCGCAGATCTTTGCCGCGGCGCCGAACGCGCCAGCATGCTTCACCAGCAGCTTCCAACTGGAAGACATGGTGGTGCTGCACATTCTGCTGCAGCATCAGCCACAAATCCCCGTGATATTTCTTGAGACCGGCTATCACTTCGCTGAGACTATCGCCTACCGCGACCGCATGGCGAAGGAGTGGGAGCTGAATCTGGTGAATGCGCTGCCGGTCACGACGCTGGCCGAGCATGAGGCGCAGTTTGGCCTGCTGCATATTGTGGACCCGGCACAGTGCTGCCAGATTCGAAAAGTGGAACCGCTGATGCGTTCCATTGGGCCGTATCAGCTCTGGTTTACAGGGTTGCGGCGCGAGCAATCGCCTACCCGCGCCAACATCAAGAAGATCGAAGAGCACATTACGCCCGCGGGGAAGCACCTGAAGAAGATCAGCATCCTGGCGGACTGGGACTGGGCGCGCGTGGAAGCGTATGCGGTGCAGCACGGCATTCCGGCGCTGCCGCTCTACGCGCGGGGGTATACCAGCATCGGGTGCGAACCATGCACCGCGCGCTCCACCGATCCGAACAATCCCCGCGCGGGACGCTGGGGCGGCAAAAAGCTGGAGTGCGGCATTCACACCTTCTCAGAGAAGGCGGAGTAATCCGCTAAAAACGTACTGCCCGGACTTTTTGGGTCTGGAGCATAATAAAATTGAGACACCTGAAAGGCAGATGCGTCAAAATACCATGCGCCGAATATTCTTTTTCGCCCTCCTTCTAACCGCGGCTGCAGCCATAGCCGTACCCGCGAACGCCCAGTTTGCTCCGGCAGCCAGCAGCTTCAAAGACACAAGGATGATCAAGCCTCCGTTCGGGGCGAAGGTCGCGATCTGGGAGTTTGAGGACCTGGAGTGCCCCGCCTGTGCCCGCGCGTTCCCGCTGGTGCATGAGGCTGCACACAAGTACGGCATCCCGCTGTTGCGCCATGACTATCCGCTGCCCATGCACATCTGGAGCTTCGATGCGGCAGTGAATGCGCGCTATATCCAGGACGTGGTGAAGAATCCCGCGCTCGCCGATGAATATCGCGGCTCAGTCTTCAAAGCGCAGAACGGCATTTCCAATAAGAATGACCTGCTCAACTTCACCCAGCACTTTGCCGCGGCGCACAAGATCAATTGGCCGTTTGCGGTGGATCCGGGGCAGACGCTGGCTGCGAAGGTGAAGGCGGACAAGGCGCTGGGCGACCAGATCGGGCTGACCGAGACGCCGACGATCTTTGTGGTCACGAATCGCGGCGGACTGCAGCAGGTGCAGGACATCAATCAGCTGTACCAGATCATCGACTCAGCTATCGCATCCACTGGCGGCAAGCGCTAGAGCGCATCCTGAACCTGAGGTTCGCAGCAGCCAAACTATGTCTCTTACCGAGCCGACGCAACAGCCGGGTGCAGAAACGCATGTTCTAAAGAAAGACCTGCGCCTCCGCGACCTGGTGCTGATGCAGATTGTGCTGGTGGTGGGCATTACCTGGAGCGGCATCGCCGCGCGGCAGGGCGCCAACCACGTCTGGTTCTGGATACTCGGCATCCTGGCGATCTTTATTCCGCAGGCGATGGTGGTGCAGTACGCATCACAGATATGGCCGCTGGAAGGCGGCGTCTACCAATGGACGAAGTTTGCGCTGGGCCCGTTTGCCGGATTCATGGCGGCGTGGAACTACGGACTGTGGGCGCTGCTGGCGGTCTGTAATCTGGGAATTATTTTTTCATCGAGTGTCGCGTTTGCGCTCGCCCGCTGGGCGTGGATTGCAGACAGCAAACCCTTCATTACCTGCCTCAACTTCGTTCTCTTCGGGATTATTTTGATCGTGACGGTCCCGGGGTTCCATGTAGGCAAATGGGTGTCTCACTTTGCAGCCGCGGTAACGGTTTTTCTGGGATCGTTTCTTGCGGTACTCATCTTTGTTCATCCGGGCGCAAGCAGGATCCATCCTCACGTCTCGCCACAGATTCCACTGAGCTTTGCATTTCCGGCCATCACGGTGTTGAGCATTAATCTGTTCAGCAGAATATGCAACAGCGCTCTCACTGGGTTGGAGCAGCTTGCGGTTTTTGCGGGGGAGACGCGCGATCCGGGGAAGGCTATTCTGCGCTCAGCGTGGATCGGCGCACCGGTCACGGCGATCATCTACATCCTGATGACCGTCTCCATGCTTTCTTACACACCTGCTTCGCAGATCGATCTTGCAGCTCCGGTGCCGCAGGTGCTGGCCGCGGCATTTGGGGGCGCAGGCGGTGCGGTGCCGCACTGGGTGGTTCTGCTGGGACAGGCTGCGATTATTGCGCTGGCGCTCTCGATTGTCGGGCAGTACTCGCTCATCGTTGCAGCGACTTCGCGGCTGCCGCTGGTTGCAGGTTGGGACCACCTGGTGCCGCAGTGGTTTACCCGGCTACATCCCAAATATAAGACACCGACGCGGTCACTTTACTTCATCACCATCTGCGCGCTGGGGCTGGGGCTCGCCTCACTTTACGGCGCAGGGCACGAAGAAGCTTTCCAGCTCATCACCAGCGGTTCGCTCGCGAGCTACGGCGTGTACTACGTCCTATTTTTTGCCGTACCGATTGCGGCTGCCGCCAGTTCGCGGCTGCGGCATCTGCCGCGACCGGGCTTCTGGCTGCTGATCGCATCGATGTCTGGAATTGTGATCACGCTGCTGGGGGTGTTCTTCGCGATGAGTCCGATCATTGACGTCTCCAGCAAACTGCTGTTCGGCCTGAAGGTAGGACTGGTAACGCTGATCGTGAACGTCGCAGGAGGAATGCTGTATTGGCGTGGTGTGCGTAACCAGAACGCCGCTGAGCTAGCTTCCGAATAGCGCGAGCAGCAAAAAAGCAGATTCTTTCCCTTCGGTTTCGCTCAGGGTCAGCATGATAAAGAAGAATATTGTGCGCCGAAGGCGCGATTCGCTGTGCGCGCAGCACTAGCGGAGCTGGACGAGGTCGCTGTGTGCGCTTGCGCCGGGCGTGGTGTGGGTGGTTTGCGGCGCGCGCCAGTGGTCAATGTAGCTGACCTGGTGCACACAGCTGATGGTGCAGTTGGGTGCGCAGGATTTCTCCGCGTAGAACTCGCGCTTCACGTCGGCTTTGGTGTATCCGCTGAGGGGAACGCCGGGCCAGCCGCGCTGTTGCGAACAATAGTGGACCAGGCCGTTCTCACAGATGTAGAGATAGCGGGCGCCTGCACGGCAACGCCAGTCATTGGGCTTGCCGTTGGCGATGGCTTCCTGAAAATGATTGAAGCGCGAATAGCTGCGGCGCGTCAGCTTGCGGACAGCGTCCCACACGTTGCGCTCTTCCTCGCCGAGCGGCTTCAATTGGCCGCTGCCGTCGTGGATGATGCCGATGGTGGAACTGAATCCCAGAGCCAGTGCGCGGGTGGAGACCGTGTAGGCATCCTGCGGGTTGGCGATGCCGCCGCCTACAACGGAGTTGATGTTCACGTGGAAGTCAGCGTGTTCGGCCAGCATCTGCAGCTTCTTATCCAGAACTTTCAGTGACTTCTTGGAGACGTCGTCGGGCATCACGTTGTCAATGGAGATCTGCATGTGATCCAGCCCGGCCTTGTTGAGGCGCTGGATGCGGTCGGGCATCAGCAGGTAGCCGTTGGTGATCATGCCGGCGATGGCGCCGGTCTTGCGGATGCGCGCGATGATCTGGTCCAGCTCAGGGTGCAGCAGCGGCTCACCGCCGGAGATGGTGATGACGGAGACGCCGAGGCGGCCGAGGTGATCAATGCGGCGCAGCATCTCGTCTACGGGAACGGGGTCAGAGACATCGTCAAATTCGTTGCAGTAGGTGCACGCCAGGTTGCAGCGGCGCATGGGCACGATGTGCGCCATGTAAGGGTGGCCGGTGGAGAGCACGGCAGAGGCGATGGAGCCGATCTCGCGCAGCTTGCGGGTGACGGCCTTGACCCGGCGGCGGAGCGGCAGGGGGCGCTTGCCGGGGGTATCCGGTACGGTCCAGGCAGGCGTTGTAGATGGGGAAGCAGCAGACATAGTGTTCTATCCATTGTAAGCGATAGAGCGGTATTAAAAAGCGCCAGCCAAGGAATCCGGCAGAGTCATTGGCGGCTTCCTGCGTTGCGCGGCTTCTGGTTGATAGTGGGCCATTTGACGGCGGTCCCCATACTTTTTGGCAACGGTTCCCCGAAGCCCCATGTAGCCCACCACCAGTCGCCGGTGCCATCCTGGTAGGCCCATTTAAGCGTGCCGTGTGAGGCGTAGGGCCGGGTGGGCGGATTGGCTGGAATGGGATCGGCACACCACACCACCAACCGTCCATGGCTGCCCGCAGCGTGATCTACTGCAGCCGTCAAACACGGCATTCCGTCGAGATTTGACCACACATGAGCCGCATAGGTTTCACTCTTTGTATTGCTTAATAGCTCGCGGATAAGGTCTGCAATCTGTGTGTGAGCTTTGAAACGATAAGGATCAGCCCACGTCACCTCTACCGAAGAAATCATCTTGCGGGCTGCCAGATTGGCAAATGAACCGTGTTCATTAGAGTCCGAATGCCTCGGATACAGTGCTTCCTTCGGAAGACCGCCTTCATCCAACGGTGGTGGCGGATCAAGCGGCACAGCAAAGGTGATTTTGACGTCAGCAACCTTGGCGGGACTCAGAGTAGTTTGCTGGGCGCGAAGTAGATGGCCACTGGAGGCGGCCAATAAGACCCCAATCAGCGCGAGACCTTTGTTGGTCAACGAACCCTCCTGCCTGGAGCGTATCAATTAAATCCAGTTGTCTGGAGACGATGCGTGGTGTGCGTGGAAGTAAGTCAGCACCCATGCAGGATGTTCCATCAGCAGCAGTTCCGAGTGCTTCTTGCCGCCCAGTGACAGGTTGAGCGTCTGCTCGTGCTTATCGCGCAAGACGGTGACAGCAAGGGTTTTGCCATGACTGGCCTGGACAGCATGCAGCCAGTCAGCGCGGGTAGATACTGCGTTGCCGTTCACTCGCACCACTACGTCGCCTGCGTGCAGGCCGGCACGAGCGGCGGGGCTGTCTCCATCCACGCTCTTGATGAGCAGGCCGGTACCGGGTTTGGCGCCGAAGAACTGGGCAAGTTGCGGACCGAGAGCATCCAGCATGGCGCCGGTATAGGTATTGCTGATGATGGCCGGGCCCATGAAGCCGAAGCCGAGATAGCCGCGCTGCTGTTGTACAGGCGGCGGGCCGGGCTGGGGTTCGTCCATCGGATCGGGAATGGTGGCATCGTCTTGCGGCGGCTCGGGCACGGCGAAGTGCTGCTCCCACGCGCGGCGCGCTACTTCGTCGCGGTCAGCCAGTTGCACGGTGAGGGTATGGATCTGGCCGTCGCGGCTATAGACAAAGTTCACGCTGCGACCGGCGGGGGTTTCACGCAGCATGCGCCGCAACTGCTCTTCGCCTTCGATGGCCTGGCCGTTCATCTGCAGGATGACGTCATTTTCGCGCAGCCCGGCTTTGATGGCGGGCCCGTCATGGTCAATTACGCAGATCTCCGCACCGCGCGATTCTTTCAGCTTCAGTGCGCGCGCACGCTCATCAGTCACATCGCGCAGGTCCACGCCAAGATAGCCCTGGGTGGCGTGGGCTACCGCCGGCATTACGCCATTGTTGGCGAACAGGCTACGTGCAGGAGTGGCAAACGCCGGCAGGCTCACAGTGACAGCGGCCAAAGTAAGCAGCGTGATTGCCCTGGATGTCTTCGGCCGATGTGGTCGTGCGTACTTCATTGGAACCGAACTCCTCGCATTGCTCATTGAATGTCCGAGACCTGCTGCAGCAGGGTACGCGACGCATTGCGCACATAGGGATTCTGGTCCTGCGTGGAAACAGTATGCATCACCTGGCGCACGCTGGAATCAGCCTGTACCGGTTGCAGCAGGTTGATGGCGGCAGTGCGCACGTTGGCGCTGGAATCATGCACCAGCGTATCCAGCACGGCATCGCGCACCTGCGTGTCGTTGGAGACGTAGGGCTGCAGGCCTTCCAGCGCTTTCATCCGGACGGCGGGGCTCTTGTCGTAGCGCAGCGAAACCATTAATGCCTTGCGCACATCGGTGCCGTCGAGCGCACTGCCACACTCGCCGGACTTGCACTGGTCCGCCAGCAAGCTCACGGAATCGGCGCGCACGGTATTGTCTGCGCGGTTCTGTGTGGCCAGCATCAGCAGCTGCTTGATCTGCGGGTCATCCATGGTGCCCTGAATGCTCTCCGGCACGATGCGGTTGTAGTTCACCTGCACCAGATCAGAGTCCGGCGTCTGCACAATGCCGCTCACGCTGGCGACTGCGCCGTTCAGCGAACTGGAGAGAATCATGGGACTTTTGGGCCGGAGCGTATGGGCTGTCTGGTAGCGAGCGGCTACGCCGCCACCCAGAAAGCTGACGCCAACCAGCAACGCAGTGAGTACCGGTGCGGTGCGTACCGTACCCATCCAGTGGAACCATCCGGCCATGATGCGGCTGGTCAGGCTGCGCGCGGGCATGGCGTCAAGGGCTTCATCCAGCGCAACGCGGGCGCGAGCCACTAGATTCGGAGATGGTTCCAGCACTGGGGCGAGCGACATCGCATGCTGCAGCGCCTGTACTCCGTTCAGTTCGTGGCGGCAGCCGTCGCAATCGGCCAGGTGTTGTTCCAGTGCGGGGGTGAGCTCGTCTTCCAGTTCGCCGTAGGCGTATAAGACGATCTTCGGTTGTGCGACTTCGCATTTCATATTGCGTACCTCTTGCCTGCCTGAATAACTGCCTGTGTTGCACGGGGGCTTTGCGCCCTCTCGTTTTGAAGCGGGTGCAATACCTACGTTCGTACGGTTGCCAGTTTCGCCCGCAACTTGCGCGTGGCGCGGAAGAGCGTGTTCTTCGCGGTCTCTTCCGTGGTGTTCAGCATCTCGCCAATGGTGCGCAGGCGGAGACCCTGATAGTGCTTCAACTCAAAGACCATGCGCTCGCGCGGGGTAAGCGTATCCAGCGCGGCGGCAATGCTGGTGGCGAGCTGCTTACGCTCCAACTCCCTCGCCGGGTTTGCCATGGCCCGGTCGTCAGAGAGGTTGGCGAGCAGGTCATGCTCTTCACCGCTCGCGTCAATCATGGTGGAGGAATCTTCGCGCCGCGATTTGCGCCTGCGCAACTGGTCAAGGCACAGGTTGGTCACGATGCGATACATCCACGTGTAAAACGAGCACTCGAAGCGGAAGTTGCCCAGATGGCGGTAGGCCTTGATGAAGGCTTCCTGGTGCACATCCTGAGCGTCCTGCTCCGAACCGAGCATGTGCAGCGCGAGCCGCAGCACCGGCTGATCGTAGCGGCGAACGAGCGCGTCAAACGCTGGGCGCGAACCCTTCTGCGCCTCGCGAATAAACTCCGCGTCTTCAATCCGCTGCTGGGCGCGCTCTTCGTTCTGCTGCGCCGTGCGCTTTGTGCCCGTTATATGGTCTGCTGTCACCCGGTTCCCCATCGCTGGGGACGATTCTACCGAGGAAACGGCAGACGTGCGTACAAGGCCCTGCATTCCGCCAGCAGCGCCAGGTACGGCCAGCTGCATGGCATTTGCTTCACTCATGTTGAACTCCCCGTCGGGAACCCTGGAATCGATCCACTTAGAAAGACTCTGGTGTCGCGGAAAAGGTAAGCGAGTGCTGCGCGCACGGCGAAAATTACTTCGTGATTTCCCTGGAAAAATTACCACCGGTACAAATCCGGTACACTGCACTCCATGCCGTCGAATAGCCGCAGCTCGCAATCCGGACTCTTTGCCTCATCCGCAGCACCCGCCGAGGGGGGTGGGTGGGTTACTGCGCATTGCGACGGGGGGGCCCGGGGTAATCCGGGGCCGGCTGGGTTCGGCGTGTACGTGCAGAGCACCGAGGGCATGGTGCTGGGGGAGCTGAGCGAGTTTATCGGCTTCAAGACCAACAATGTCGCGGAATACTCCGGCCTGCTGGCGGCGCTGGACTTTGCCCTGCAGAACGGGCACAAGCGGCTGCGGGTGGTATCAGATTCGGAGCTGATGGTGAAGCAGATCCTGGGACGGTACAAGGTGGCCAGCCCCGACCTGCGACCGCTCTTCGACGAGGCCAAGCGGCGGATTGCCAAGCTGGAGGGCTTCCAGATCGAGCACGCGCTGCGCGCCAAGAACAAGCAGGCAGACCGCCTGGCGAACCTGGCAATGGATCGCGGGATGGGCAAGCGTACGCCCACGACGGCTACACCGTATCCGAATGCGGAGAAGCCGCTGAAGGGGTTTGTGAAGGGCGGCGTGGTGCATCTGCTGGAAGGCGAATTGCCGGACGGCGTGTTTGTGACCGTGCGGCGGGCTACGCAGGATTAGAAAGGGAACACGATGAGCGAGAAGAAGGAAGTTGCAACCAAGCAGGCGCCAGCAGCCATCGGGCCGTATTCGCAGGCAGTGCGCGTGGGCGATCTGCTGTTCACCTCGGGACAGATCCCGATCGTTCCGGCGACGGGGCAGATGATCGAAGGCGGCATCGAGGCGCAGACGACGCGCGTGCTGGAGAACCTGAAGGCGGTGCTGGGCGCTGCCGGCGCGGAGTTTGGCCACGTGGTGAAGACGACCGTGTTCCTGAAGGACCTGGGCGACTTTGCCGCGATGAACGCGATCTACGCGAAGTACTTTGCGCCCGAAGGCGTGGTGGCTCCGGCACGAAGCACGGTACAGGTGGCGGCGCTGCCGAAGGATGCGCTGGTCGAGATCGAGATCATCGCCAAGCTCTGAGTGCTACGCGCACGGCGAAATCGCTTCGCGTGGTCCGCGCGTTGCGCGGCAGAAGCATTCAGTCTGGAAAAGCATCTAATCAGCAGGAGAACTTTCCCATGAGCGAGAACAAGGTGCGAGTAGAGAAGACGGATGCGGAGTGGCGCGCCATCCTGAGCCCGGAGCAGTACCGCGTGATGCGCGAGAAGGGCACGGAACCGCCGTTCAGCGGCACGCTGAACAAAAACTATGCCAGCGGCAACTACCGCTGCGCCGCGTGCGGGGCCGAACTCTTTACCGCGGACACGAAGTTCGATTCCGGCTGCGGCTGGCCGAGTTTCTTTCTGCCGGTTGCGCCGGAGGCCATTGTGGAGCATGAAGACGTCAGCCTCGGCATGCGGCGGGTGGAAGTGACCTGTGCGAATTGCGGCGCGCACCTGGGACACGTGTTTCCGGATGGGCCAAGGCCGACGGGTTTGCGCTACTGCATCAATTCGGTGTCACTGGATTTCGAGAAGTCCTGCGCGGACGGCGAATAGCGCTTTGCGCAAGAACAAATGCAAAAGCCCTGCACGCGTGCAGGGCTTTTGCATTGCGAAAAAATGTTGGCCGGAATTTAGGCCTTGGCGGCGACGGCTACCCGGACGGGGGCTTTGAGGACCTTGCCGCCCTTGATGCAGGTGGTGCAGACGCGGATGCGCTTGTTCACGCCATTCACCGAGGACTTGACCGGCTGGAGGTTGACGTTCCAGCGGCGGCGGGTGGTGTTGTTTGCGTGAGAGATGTTGTTGCCGAACTGCGGGCCTTTGCCGCAGAGATCGCATACCTGTGCCATGACGTTTGCTCCGGTTCCGTTTTTGTACGGATGAATTTGCGCAGTGGGAGAGGAATCCGACGGACTCAAACTCGCTTTCGGCCCGTCAGGATGCGGACATGGCCTGCTGCTGAGTTCATAGAATACCTGATTTTCCACCGGAAACGCAATCACGCTGTGCCGGAAGGGGGTGGGGGTGGCGCTAACTGCGTGATTCGCTGCAAGTGGTTGAGGTCGTGGCCGGCGATAAGCGCCACCAGATCGCGGAAGGTGCCGGTGCCGCGCTCGGGGTGGGTGACGGGGGCATCCCAATCCTGCGGCTGCAGGCCGTTGATGAGGAGCATGTTCCAGTTGCGCAGGGTGGCGAAGGTGGCGAGGGCGGAAGGGGCGTCATAGGGCGCATAGTGGCGAGCCCATTGGTCCTGATCGAAGGGCTGAATGACATTGTTGGGGTCTGCCAGGGCCTGGCGGAGGCGGAAACCAAAGGCAATTTCGCAATCAGCGAGGTGAGAAAGGACTTCGCGGGGGCTCCATTTGCCGGGTTCTGCGGGCGTGTTCACGGTGTCTTGTCCGGCTGCGGTGGACAATAACGTGGAGAAAACGCGGTACAGAGTGCCGGGCGTGGCGGCCATCACCGCAACGGGGTCGCTATCCCCCAGATATTTTGTGTAGGCGTTGTGCATTGGCATGTGCCCCCCTCCCCTCCCCTGGTTGATCTGCTAAATATCCTGTTTGCAGGTGCTTAGCGTGCGAAGTGATGGCTAAATATTTGGAAACAAGATATTTATCGGTAAATATTTCATTCGCAAAGGGTTATGGTGCATATCCCCGATGCGTGAAGATTTGCTGCTGTGGTTAATTGTAGTGAATTGGAGGGGAAAGTACGCCAAATTAGTCGGAAATTTGCGGGCGGCGCGGGAGAAATGCGCAGTTTTTCATGGATGGATTGCGGAGCAGTCGCGGATGGAGCGTGGACCGATACGGACTGCAAATGGGGAGCATTGGGGTGAACGGGGTGATTTGGGGGGCAGCGGAGAGAAAAAGCTCGCTGCGCCTGCGGCTCCGCTATAGCCTGCGGCAGCAAGGTGCGCGCTTGCAGCGCGGGCTTTTTCCGTGCGGACTGAAGTCCGCACTCCCCCGGCTAAAGCCGGGGGCTTAAGCAAAACGAGTTCGCGCGGGGCGCGAATGCTGCGCGCACGGCGAAAATAAAAGCGGCGTGGCGAATGGAGCATCCGGCAGGTGTACAGCGGAAGCTTGGGGCGGTATGGGTGATGCGGGGGAGCGTCGGGATTCTTCGCCTACGGCTCAGAATGACACTGCTGAGAGTAGTGGTGGCGGAGAGAAGGGCGGGATGAGGGGGCGGGTGTCTGCGACAATGGTCAGCTAGTGACTGAGACTGCTCCTACTGCTTCGCGATTCAAGGCACCACGCGCACTCTTCTGGGCGGCGCTGGGGGTGCGGCTCGCCTATATTCTGCTGGCGCATATGTATCACGTGCGGGTGGCGGGAGATCACTTCCAGTTTGGCTGGGAGATGGGGCGGATTGCGCGCGCGCTGGTGACGGGGTTCGGCTACAGCGATCCGTTCAGCGGACATACGGGGCCGACAGCATGGGTTCCACCGCTGTATACGCTGCTGATTGCGGCGGCGTTCAAACTGTTCGGAATTTATACGGCGGGGGCGGCGCTGGCGCTGCTGACGTTCAATGCAATCTGCTCTGCGATGACGGCGGTGCTGGTGTACGAGATTGGCGCGCGCTGCTTTGGGCGGCGCAATGCGCTTTGGGCGGGGTGGCTGTGGGCGCTGCATCCGGCGGCGATGCAGTATGCGGTGAAGTGGATATGGGAGATGACGCTGAGCACGCTGCTGCTGACGGCGGTGGTGGCGCTGGCGCTGCGGATGCGGCGAGTGGGCGAAGATGAGCATGCGGAGGGCGATGCGCAGACGCTGCAGCGGTGGCTGCTGTTTGGGCTGCTGTGGGGGCTGATTGCGTTGAGCAATCCGGCGCTGCTGGCATTTTTGCCAGTGTGCGGAGTGTGGCTGCTGCTGGGCGCGCGGCGGCGGATGCATGCGGTGCAGAGGGCGGCGGTGGCGGGGGTGGTGTGCTGCGCGGTGATGGCTCCGTGGGCGATGCGGAACTGGAAGGCGCTGCATGCGTTCATTCCGCTGCGAAGTAATTTTGGCGCGGAGCTGGCGCTGTGCGATGGGCCGGACGCGATGGGTTTTCTGATGGAGTACAACCATCCGATGCAATCAGCAAAACAGCTACGGCTGTATACGGAGTTGGGCGAACTGCGCTACGTGCAGATGCGCGGAGAGCAGGCGAAGGCGGCGATTGCGGCGGACCCGGCGCACTTTCTGGCGATCTCGGCGACGCGGTTTTATTTCTTCTGGGTGAGCGTGCCGCAGCCGCTGGACCGGCATCCGGCGGTGGAGTATGCGCGGGAGATGTCGTACTGCTTTATTTCGCTGGCGGGGCTGATGGGGCTGGCGCTGGCGCTGCGGATGAGGATGCCGGCGGCGGGGCTGTTCGCGTGGGCGTTTCTGCTGCTGCCGCTGACGTATTACTTTGTGACCGCGCAGGCACGGTTCCGGCATCCGCTGGAGCCGCTGATATGGGTGCTGGGGGTCTGGCTGTTTGAGAATGCGCGGCTGCAGTGGCTTAGATGACGGTGATTTTTATGATGAGGCGAGTAAGGCGCGGGAATTAATCTGTAGTGTTGTTGTGGTGGCGTTTCGAGTATTGATGCAGCTTCCACTTTTCGCGCCGGGTGGTGATGTGCCGATAGAGCCAGTCCTGACGCGGCAGGAAAGCAAACGCGATGAGGACAATGCCAGCGGCGATGTTGGCGCTGAAGAATGCGGTTTGGTGCCGGCTGGCCTCGGTGAAGACGAAATGGCCAGTCTGCAATTGGCATATTCCAGCGGCGATAAAAATCAGGCCGATGGCTATGAGGAATAATCGGGTTAGCCAGCTCATGAGGCGATTTTAGTCTGGAGGGGTTGTTGGTGACATTCCAAAATGAGAGAAATCTAGGCGGCGATGCGCGGCTTTACTTTGGTTAGTTCGGCGGTGTGGGCGAGGCGGAGGTCGTAGTCGTTCTGGAGATTGAGCCAGAACTGGGCGGGGAGGCCGAAGTAGATGCCGAGGCGAAGGGCGGTGTCTGCCGAGATGGAACGCTTGCCGCGCACGACGTCGTTGATGCGGGGCAGCGGGACGTGCAACTCCTTGGCGAGGCGGTAGGCGGTGAGGCCCATCGGGTCCATGAATTCGGTGCGGAGGATGTCTCCGGGATGGATGGCGAATGGCTGGGGCATCTTGACTCCTCTCAGTGGTAGTCCACAATCTCAACGTTGTGCGCGCTGTTGTCGCGCCAGATGAAGCAGACGCGGTATTGGTCGTTGACGCGGATGCTGTGCTGACCCTTGCGATTGCCCTTCAGGGCTTCAAGCTTGTTTCCGGGCGGAACCGTCAGGTTATCCAGCATAACGGCGGCGTTGAGGATCGCGAGCTTCTTCCATGCTGATATTCGAAGGTTTGCGCGGATACGTCTACTCCTGCCTGTATCCCAGAGCAATTCTGTGTCGGCATCGCGAAAGCTTACGATCACGAGAGAATGGTAACGAGATGCGTTAGTAATGTCAAGCATTACTAGCCATATCCTGTGCGATGGACAGCTTGGTGGAGCGATTAGAATTGGGACATGGATATCAAGCGGGTAGGGTCGCAGGCTTCAGGGAAGGGTCCGGCGGAGTGGTTTACAGGGACGGTGCGGATTGATCCGCTGTTTCAGGCACCGGATCCGGCGCTGGTGGGTGGCGCCCAGGTAACGTTTGAGCCGGGAGCGCGGACGGCGTGGCATACGCATCCGCTGGGACAGACGCTGATTGTGACTTCAGGCTGCGGATGGGCGCAGCGCGAGGGTGGGGCAGTGGAGGAGATTCATCCGGGCGACGTGGTGTGGTTCTCGCCGGGAGAGAAGCATTGGCATGGGGCGACGCCGACGACGGCGATGACGCATATCGCGATCCAGGAACGGCTGGATGGGAAGGCTGTGGACTGGATGGAGCACGTCAACGAGGAACAGTACCGGCGATAAAGGCGGCTTGCCCGAGGATAGAATGATCGGCATGCGAATGCGTGGTTTGCTGGCTGTTCTGATGGTGATTGCGCTGGGTGCGGTGGCGCAGAGTGTGAAGGCTCCTTACACGGTGGAAGTGGTGGCGTCGCACTGGATCGCGGTGCGGTTCGAGCCGCAGTATCCGCATGGACGGCATACACAGAATCCGTTGCCGGGTGCGAGTTTGAATCTGCCGCTGGCGGAATCGCTCATGATTAAAGGGCAGGCGGGACAATCTTCTGACAACCAGAGAGATGTGGCGGAGTATCGCATTCCTGTGCCGGATGTGGCGGCGGATGCGGTGGTGGATCGCGTAATTTTTCTGGGGGATATGCAGGGCGACGTGCGGCAGATGCCGTTGCTGGATGGGGTGAAGGCGGCTGCGGCTCCTTGTCCGGAGGAGGCGTGCAGCGCGATGAAGCTGCCGGCGGGAGTCAAGATCTTTGCGGCTGATATTGCGCGACCGCTGAATCCGGCGGAGCTGACGATTGAGTTGAAGGCGACAGAGGCTGCGCCGCTGCAGCTTTTTGATGCGACGGGGCCAGCGCAGCTGAACCCGACGGTGCTGCTGCATACGAAGGGCGCGCTGCCAGAGGGGTTCCGCACGAACGAGCCATCGGGGCTGGCGATGTCGGAGATGAAGCCGCTGTTCAACCAGTTCATGCGGGACACGTCCATCGTGCTGGCGGGCGATGGAAACTACTACATGACGGGCACGACGGGCGGTCCGGAGATGATGGTGGTGACTTCGGACCTATCAGTGTGGAAGTCGCCCGACCTGGTGACGTGGTCGCCGGTGCGGGATAAGCCGCGGGCTTCGACGGTGGTGTGGAACCTTGACCGCGATGGCAGCGCCTGGCTGAAGACGATTACACTGCGGGACGGCGAGCCGTTCCGGCCGCTGTGGGCGCCGGAGATTCATTACCTGAAGGGCACGTTCTGGATACCGTTTTCAGTGCCGCGGCACGGCATCACGATACTGAAATCGACCACGGGGAAGGCGGAGGGGCCGTACGTGGTGGCGATCAAGCCAGATGAGCCGCTGTCGAGCGGGATTGATGCATCGCTGTTTCAGGATGACGACGGCACGGTGTATTCGCTGTATGGCGGTGGGTGGATTGCGAAGATGAAGCCCGACATGAGCGGGCTGGCGGAGCCCTACCGGCATATCGAGAGCGCGAGCGGCAGAGAGATTGGGTTCGAGGGCGTGTACATGTTCAAGGACCACGGTGTGTACAACCTGTGCGTGGCGGACTTTGTGCTGGGGGACTACAACACGTATGTGGCGACGGCGAGTTCGCTGGCGGGGCCATGGAGCGAGCGGTACCTGGCAGTGCCGCATGCGGGGCATGCAAACTTCTTCCGCGACAAGAATGGGCGGATGTGGTCAACATTCTTCGGGAATGACCGGCACTCGCCGTTTGCGGCGGAGCCGGGGATTATTCCGCTGGTGCGGGACGCGAAGGGGCGGTGGCGGCCGGATGCGGACTATGTGGCCCCGGTGCGGAGGGCGGAGGGGCTGGAGCAGTTGCCGGGCGCGATTGGGCCTTCGACCGGAGAGCCGCAGCAGGTGGGGATCATGCCGGTGAAGGGGAAGAAATAGGGGTTTCAGGGGGGAAGCACCGGAAGTGGTGCAAAGGGCGGCAGGGCAAGGTTGTAATTGACCAAAGGGCTGGAAAACGCTACACTTTTTAAGTTTGGCGATACAGCCCATCCTGCTCACGCGGGGTGCAGTGGAAAACGGCTGGACCGAAACGCGGGAGAGAGCGGTTCGGGTCTGGTTGAAGGCATTTTGCAGGCCTGTTCCGGTATTAGCCCCGACCAAGATTTGAAAAGGATTCGCGCATAGGCCGCGGTATTTCGCGCCCTAAAACGCTGGAGGTTTGCATGTACGCAGTGATTCGCACAGGTGGTAAGCAGTATCGCGTGGCCCCAGGCGACGTGGTGAAGATCGAGAAGACGGGCGCAGAGAGCGGCGCCGCGATTGAGTTTTCAGACGTGGTGGCGGTATCGGGTTCCGAGGGCAACTTCGAGCAGGACCTGAAGGGCGCGAAGGTCACGGCGTCCGTCGTGGGCGAAGGCCGCGGCGACAAGATCCTGGTGTTCCACTACAAGCGCAAGAAGCAGTACAAGAAGCTGCAGGGCCACCGCCAGGCATTCGTGCAGGTGAAGATCAATGAGATCGTGGTTGGCGGCAAGAGCCTGAAGGCGTAAGAGCATTCGCGCGGAAGATGCGCAACGATTGAAATTCCGGCGACGCTGCGGCGGGCCGATATGAGGGTAGAGAAATGGCACATAAAAAAGGCTTAGGCAGTTCCAAGAATGGCCGGGACTCAAACGCACAGCGGCTGGGTGTGAAGGTGTTCGGCGGGCAGGTTGTGACGGGCGGATCGATCATCGTACGGCAGCGTGGGACCCCGCTGAAGCCGGGCCTGAACGTGGGCCGCGGCAAGGACGATACGCTATTCGCGAAGATCGACGGCACGGTAAAGTTTGTGGACCGTGGACGCACTGGCCGGTTTGTGGCCGTGGACCCGATCGCAGCCGAAGCGACCGCATAAAAAGGTATATTTTGTGGTGCAAAGAGCCCTCTTCGCGAGGGCTTTTTCATGCTTAAAAGCAGCCATTTTTAGTGGTAAAATGAATACACGAAAAGGTCCCGTATTCGGAGCAAAAATGCACTGTTTTTAGTGCGTTAACTGCTTCCGCGACGGTTGAATTTTCGAATCGGTTCACGACCTACTGGAGCTTCATGGCAGCGAAAGAGACAGTACCTTCCACCACCGCACTTCTCGACGTCAATGACGATCAACCGAAGGGCAAGTCTCCTAAGAACGCTCCCTCCTATACCGGCGACAACATCAAGATACTGGAAGGGCTGGAGGCGGTACGGCTGCGGCCGGCGATGTACATCGGCTCAACCGGCGAGATGGGCCTGCATCACCTGGTGTACGAGGTGGTCGATAACTCCGTGGACGAAGTGCTGGCGGGCTATGCCACGCGGGTGGACGTGACCATTCACCTGGACAATTCGGTCACGGTGGTGGATGACGGCCGCGGTATCCCGGTGGACATGATGGACACGCCGACGGGCGAGCGCATGCCAGCGGTACAGGTGGTGCTGACCAAGCTGCACGCGGGCGGCAAGTTTGACGCTTCGAACTACAAGGTGTCTGGCGGTCTGCATGGCGTGGGCGTGAGCTGCGTGAATGCGCTGGCGGAGCAATTTGAAGTGGAAGTGTGGCGCGACGGGCACACGTATGAGCAGGAATACTCAAAGGGCGCGCCGACGACCGAGCTGAAGCAGACGGGCAACAGCAAGAAGCGGGGAACGAAGATCCATTTTCTGCCGGACCGCAGCATTTTTACGGTGACGGAGTACAACGCCGATACGCTGGCGGAGCGGCTGCGGCAGCTGGCCTACCTGAACAAGGGGCTGGAGATCACGCTGACGGATGAGCGCACCGCGGACGCGAAGACGGGCGAGGCGAAGCGGCAGGAGTACAAGTACGTCGGCGGCATTGCGGAGTTCATCAAGCACCTGAACAAGGGCAAGGCGGTGCTGCACGACAAGCCGATCTACATTGAGAGCGAAAAAGATGCTGTGGTGATGGAGATATCGCTGCAGTACAACGACGGCTACTCAGAGAACGTGTTCAGCTTTGCGAACAACATCAACACGGTGGACGGCGGAACGCATCTTTCGGGATTCCGCACGGCGCTGACGCGGACGGTGAACGCGGCGGGACAATCGCTGGGACTGTTCAAGGACGTGAAGGAGAATCTCTCAGGCGATGACGTGCGCGAGGGATTGGTTGCCGTGGTGAGCGTAAAGCTGCCGCAGCCGCAGTTTGAAGGCCAGACCAAGGGCAAACTGAACTCAGATATTTCTGGCGTGGTGCAGCAGGCGGTGAACGAGAAGCTGGGGATGTTCCTGGAGCAGAACCCGTCTGTCGCGCGCAAGATCATCAACAAGGCGATTGAAGCGAGCCGGGCACGCGAGGCAGCACGCAAGGCGCGCGATCTGACGCGGCGCAAGGGCGCGCTGGACGGCGGCGGTCTGCCGGGCAAGCTGGCGGATTGCAGCGAACGTTCGCCGGAGCGCTGCGAACTGTACCTGGTCGAGGGCGAGTCGGCAGGCGGAACGGCGAAGCAGGGGCGCGACCGCCGCTACCAGGCGATTCTGCCGCTGAAGGGCAAGATCCTGAACGTGGAGAAGGCACGCTACGACAAGATGCTGGGCCACGAAGAAATCCGGGCGATGATCACGGCGCTGGGCGCGGGCATTGGCAAGGAAGATTTCGATCCGGCGAAGCTGCGCTACGGCAAGCTGATCCTGATGACAGATGCCGACGTGGACGGATCGCATATCCGCACGCTGCTGCTGACGTTCTTCTTCCGCCACATGACGGAGCTGATCAAGCGGGGGCACGTGTTCATTGCGCAGCCGCCACTGTACCGCATCAAGAAGGGCAAGTTTGAGCAGTACATCAAGGACGACCGCGAGTTTGTGAAGGTGATGGTGAAGCGCGCGGCGGACGGGATGATTGTGCGCTATGGCGAGAACGCGGCGCACATTGAAGGCGTGGAACTGACGAAGTTCATGGCGCAGCTGAATGAGTTCCTGGGCTTCTACGAGAAGGTGGACAAGCGGCTGCGGAATGACGATGTGTGCACGCTGGTGTGCAAGCTGGACCTGGCGAAGCGAGTGGACTTTGAAGGCACGGCCGAGGTGGTGCCGGAGAAGATCACGAAGCTGCATGACGCGCTGGAGGGGATGCAGAAGCTGCACCAGTTCAAGGGCGTGCATGCGCCGGTGTTTGACGAAGAGCACCACACGTATTCAGTGACGTTCATCGACGCGCAGGGATCAGAGCGGCATGTGGACTGGGCACTGGCGGCTTCGCCGGAGTACCGGCAGATGATTGCGAAGTATGTGCAGATCAAGGACCAGCTACAGCCGCCATTTTTGATTGAGTACGCGAAGAAGGACGCCAAGACGCTTGCCGCGGAAGCCGAGGAAGAAGGCGAGACCGAGGTGGCGGAGAGCACGGTTCCCGAGGAAGCGGCGGCAGAGACGGCGGCACCCGTGAAGGCGGAGAAGCGCAGCAAGGCCAAGGCGAACGCGGAGCCGATGGAGAAGAAGACGCCGCGCGAACTGTTTGAGTACGTGATCGAGCAGGGGCGCAAGGAGTACCAGGTGCAGCGGTATAAGGGCCTGGGCGAGATGACGAGCACGCAACTGTGGGAGACCACGATGGATCCGGAGAAGCGCACGCTGCTGCGAGTGAAGCTGGAAGACATCACGGCGACGGAACTGATCTTCACGACACTGATGGGCGAGGATGTGGAATCGCGCCGGAAGTTCATTGAAGAGAATGCGCTGGATGTGAAGAACCTGGATATCTAGGTGCTACGCCCGTTCGACTACGCTCAGGGCAGGCTCCCGGCGGGAGGCTCGCTTCGCGAGCAGAGACAAAAGCGAATACCTCAGGGGCTAAAGCCCGGGTTATGGTGGCTTGTAATGTGCGGGCTGAAGCCCTCACCTACCTCAGAGGCAAAAGCAAAGGCGGCTCCGGAGACGGGGCCGTTTGCTTTTTAAAGTTGGAAGAGCGGTTCACGATTTGCGCGAATGAAGATGCGCGTCGCGCGTCGTCGCTACGCGACGATATCCCACCTTAGCGACGATAAAGCCGTCGCGAAGATGGGGCACCCAGATTGGTGGCGATGTGAGTAGTGAGATTCTTCGCTGCGCTGGGGAATGACAAATCAAGTGAAGTATGACAATTCAACTGAGGTGGAATGACAAGCAATGTGGTGGTGCTAGGATTCGGCTATGGGTGAGGTGTTGGTTTCGGCCAGGAATCTGGTGAAGGAGTATCCGTGCGAGGGCGGGGTGAGCCGCGTGGTGGATGATGTGTCATTCGAGATTGCGCGGGGCGAGACGCTGGGGCTGGTGGGCGAGTCGGGATCGGGCAAGAGCACGGTGGCGCGGATGATACTGCGGCTGATTGAGCCGACGGCGGGCACGGTGCTGTTCGATGGCGTGGATGTGCTGGGCGCGGGTTCGGCTGAGTTGAGAGCGCTGCGGCAGAGGATGCAGATCGTGTTCCAGGATCCGTTTGCGGCGCTGAATCCGCGGATGAAAGTGCGCGAGATCGTGGGCGAGCCGTTCGCTATCCATGGAGAAAAGCTGAGCCGCGAGCAACGCGATGTGCGGGTGAGTGAGTTGCTGCGCGAGGTGGGGCTGGATGCGAGTGCGATGGAACGCTTTCCGCATGAGTTCAGCGGCGGGCAGCGGCAGAGGGTGAATATTGCGCGGGCGCTGGCGCTGCGGCCGGAGTTCCTGGTGCTGGATGAGCCGGTGAGCGCGCTGGATGTGAGCGTGGGAGCGCAGGTGGTGAACCTGCTGCAGGAGCTGCAGCGTTCGCGGGGGATGACGTATCTGTTTATCTCGCACTCGATGCCGCTGGTGCGGTATCTGGCGATGCGGATTGCGGTGCTGCAGAGGGGACGGCTGGTGGAGATTGGGGATTGCGCGCAGGTGTGCGAGGCGCCGCGCGAGGAGTATACGCGGCAGTTGATTGCGGCGACGCCGGTGGTCCTGCGGTGAGGGAGCACGTACCTCAGCGGCTAAAGCCGCTCTTCAAGCAGTGAAGCGATTCCCGTGCGGGCTGAAGCCCGCACTCCCCCGGCTAAAGCCGGGGGCTTAAGCAAAACATAAAGGCAACGCCAAAAGCAGATTCTTCGCTTCGCTCAGAATGACAAGGGTTGAAAAGAGAATGACAGCGGTTCGATATGGCGCCATGCCAAAGGTTTGATGTGGCGGCGGAGCGGGTAGCGGCGCAATCTACAATAGAAACAGATGCTTCATTTCTTACATCTTGCGCCGCGGTATGAGTTTGCGTGGCTGGTGTTGGCTTCATTCATTGCGGGCGTGATGAATGCTATGGCCGGTGGAGGATCGTTCCTTTCGTTTCCGGCGATGCTGGCGATGGGCGTGCCGCCGATCCAGGCGAATGCGACCAATACGGTGGCGCTGTGGCCGGGGCAGCTGACGAGCGTGACGGCGCTGCGCGATGATCTGCGGCGGGACCTGCTGTTTCCGGTGGTGACAGCGTCCATCGTGGGCGGAATTGGCGGCGCGGTGGTGCTGCTGAAGACGAAGCAGATGACATTTCTGCACATGGTGCCGTGGCTGCTGCTGGTGGCGACGCTGCTGTTTGGCGTGAGTGGTCCGGTATCGCGCTGGCTGGGGAGACGGTCGGCTACGCCGCATGAGGCGCGCAAGCCGAATGTGTGGGTGCTGCTGGCGGTGCTGCTGCCGGTGTGTTTTTACATTGGATATTTTGGGGCGGGCGCGGGATTTTTAATCATGAGCGCGCTGGCGCTGTTTGGCGTGGAAGAGATGCACGAGCTGAACTCGCTGAAGGTGCTGGCGGCGTGCCTGTCAAATTTGTGCGCAGTGCTGACGTTTATTTTGCAGGGCGCGATCATCTGGCACTACTGCCTGATCTCGATGGTGTTTGCGGCGCTGGGCGGATGGCTGGGAGCGCAGTATGCACGGCGCATCAGCGCGAACGTGCTGCGGGTGATTGTGGTGGCGACGGGCTGCCTGGTGGCGGCGTATTTTTTCTGGAAGCAGGCGCACGGAGGATGATGCGGAAGACGGCAATCGACATGATCGGCTATGTGGCGGCGGTGTGCACCACGATCTCGTTTCTGCCGCAGTTGCTGCGCGTGCTGAAGCTGCGGTCGGCGCGCGACATTTCGCTGGGGATGTTCATCTTGTTTTCGACGGGGACGGCGCTGTGGCTGGCGTATGGAATACTGGCGCACTCATGGCCGGTGGCGGGAGCGAACCTGGTGACGTTTGGCCTGTCAATCGCGATCTTAATTTTAAAACTGAAGTATGACGCTGCGTATGACGCAGAACAGATGAAGGATGAACAATGAGCCACGAAGGCATACGGTTTGTGAGCAAGGACGAGGCCGCGAAGGTGGAAGAGAAGCTTTCACTCGACGCGGTGACTCCGGCGAAGGTGCGGGTGAAGAAGACGGAAGGCACCGGGGTGGAGATCGACTGGAAGGACGGGCACAAGAGCGCGTGGAGCTTTGCATGGCTGCGCGATGCTTGCCCGTGCGCGACCTGCCATGAAGAGCGCCAGGCGGAGGGGCGCAAGCCGGGTGAGGCGCGGACTGCCGCTCCGCAGCTGCTGCCGATGTTCAAGCCGCCGGCCAGGCCGCAGACGGTGACGCCGGTGGGGAACTATGCGGTGCGGTTCAAGTGGGACGATGGGCACGATAGCGGGATCTATTCATGGGAGTACCTGCGAAGGGTTTGCCAGTGTGGGGAGTGCATGGCGAAGAGCGCGGCGGAGTAGGAATTTGCGCGCGTCGCGCGGCCCTCGCTAACGCGAGGCTATCCCACCCTAACGACGATAAAGCTGTCGTAAGGATGGGGCACCCAGATTTGGGGCGCGATGAAGTTCCTTGAATCCGCTCGCCTAGGTTTTCTTTACGTGAGGGAGAGGCCGGCGGTGCGGGCTTCGGTGGTGGGTTCGGCTTTGGCCCAGTCGGCTTCGACGATGGCGAGGGCTTCTTCTACGGTGGTGGCGACTTGCAGGATGCCCATGGTGCTGCCGCGGAACATGCCTTCGGAGGTGATGTAATCCATGAAATCGAGGAGCTTGTCGTAGTAGCCGGCGGCGTTGAGGAAGAGGCAGGGCTTGGTGTGGATGCGGAGCTGGGCCCAGGTGATGACTTCGAAGATCTCTTCAAAGGTGCCGATACCGCCGGGCAGGGCGATGAAGGCATCGGCTTTGGACGCGATGAGGGCTTTGCGCTCGTGCATGTTGGGCACGACGTGGAGCTCGGTGATGCCGCGGTGGGTGATCTCCACTTTTTCCAGGACGTGAGGGATGACGCCGATGATGCGTCCGTTTTCGGAGAGGACGCCTTCGGCGAGGGCTCCCATCATGCCGACCTGGGCGCCGCCGTAGACGGCTCCGTAGCCGCGGCGGGCGAGGACGCGGCCCATTTCACGGGCGAGTTCGAGATACAGCGGACGGTTTCCGTCAGCCGAGGCGCAGAAGATGGCGATGTTCTTTTCGGATGGCATCTGTGTAGACAGGATATCCGAAACGCTGAGCGATACACTTAAGAGATGGCTGAGGATGTTTGTAAGTAGTCCCTCAGGGGCTAAAGCCCCTTTCTTTGACGCTGGACGTTTCTGTGCGGGCTTAAGCAAGGCAACAAGCAAAAGCAGATTCCTCCGCTGCGCTGCGGAATGACAAAAGTTGTGGTGGTTGGAAAGCGTTTAGCGGCATGGGTGATTAGGAGAGCGCCAGGGGGCTCGCGCTTCATGCACGGAATGACAAAAAATGTGGTGGTTGGAAATTTTTTAGCGGTATGGGTGAGATGAGAGCGTCGGGATTCTTCGCCTTCGGCTCAGAATGACACCTTCTCATTCGAGTTAAAGTTTTGTAGTTCAGTTCGGAGTATTGGGTGCATCATCTTCTGGAAAAAATGAATCCGCAGCAGCGCGAAGGCGTGGAGGCCGTGGACGGGCCGGTGCTGATCCTGGCAGGGGCGGGGTCGGGCAAGACGCGCGTGATCACGCACCGGATTGCGTACCTGATCGACGTGAAGGGCGTGGCGCCGGACTCAATCCTGGCGGTGACGTTCACGAATAAAGCGGCGAAGGAGATGGCTGAGCGCGTGGACAAGCTGATCGGGCACACGTCACTGGCGCGGCCGGTGCTCTCGACGTTCCATAGCTTCTGCGTGCGGACGCTGCGGCGCGACGTGGAGGCGCTGCGGGTGAACGGCGTGGGGCTGACGAAGGATTTTGCCATCTACGACGAGAACGACCAGCAGGCGGTAGTGAAGCAGGCGATGCGGCGGATGGGCGTGGACGACAAGCAGTTGAAGCCGCGGGTGGTGCTGAGCAAGATCTCATGGGCGAAGAACCACATGATCGATCCGCAGGAGTATTTTCTGAATTCCGCGAATCCGCAGGACGAGAAGATCGCGCACATCTTTGAGGCGTACCGCAAGGAACTGGCGAAGGCGAATGCGGTGGACTTTGATGACCTGCTGCTGGAGACGGTGCGGCTGCTGAAGAGTTCCGGCGAGGTGCGGGAGAAATATAGCCGACGGTACAAGTATCTGCTGATCGACGAGTACCAGGACACGAACAAGCCGCAGTATGAGCTGATGAAGCTGCTGACCAGCAGCCACCACAACGTATGCGTGGTGGGCGATGAGGACCAGAGCATCTACAGCTGGCGTGGCGCGGACATCAAGAACATCCTGGAGTTTGAGAAGGATTTTCCGGAAGTAAAGACGATCCGGCTGGAGCAGAATTACCGGTCGACGGAGATGATTCTGGAAGGCGCGAGCGCGGTGGTGCGGAACAATACGCAGCGCAAGGGCAAAGAGCTGTGGACGGCGCGGGAAGGTGGCGCGAAGATCGGCTACTACGAAGCGCCGGACGGCGAGAACGAGGCGCTGTTCGTGGCGGACCGGATTGCGACATATCTGCGCGAGGCGGGGCAGAGCGATGCGGAGCCACGGTGCGCGGTGCTGTACCGGACGAATTCGCAGTCGCGGCTGGTGGAAGAGGCGCTGCGGCGGTACAACACGCAGTACACGATGGTGGGCGGGTTCTCATTCTACGAACGCGCCGAGATCAAGGACATGCTCAGCTATCTGAAGCTGGTGCAGAATCCGAATGACTCGATTGCGCTGGCACGGTCTATCAATACTCCGGCGCGGGGCATTGGGAAGACGACGCTGGAGACGATTGAGCGGCTGGCGCTGGAGACGGGGCTGAGCACGTGGGACGCGGTGCAGCGGGCGATCGCGGAACGGTTGCTGCCGCAGCGGGCGCTGACCGCGCTGGAAGGGTTTGTGCGGCTGGTGAGCGATGCGCGCGCGATGATGGCGCCGGGATTTGCGGAGAAGCTGGAAGACGAAGTACAGGGAACAGGGAGTAGGGAACAGGGCGTAGGGGAAGACAAGGACGATACGGCGGCAGAGATCGCGGCGGCGGATAAGGAAGACGAGAGCTTTAATTTCGGATTCGATTTCAATCCGGAAGAGGAAGTGGCAGCGGCGGCGGATGCGACCGATGCGGATGCGGGATTCAATCCGGCGGAGTTTACGGCGCCGGGGGCGGAATCAACACAGTTTGATCCGGCACAGTTGAACGCGGCGCAGTTCAATCCGTTTGCGGCGGCACCGGCGGCGAAGAAGAATGCAGCGAAGAAGACGCCTGTGGTGAAGGTGACGGAAGAGAAAGTGGAGGCCCTTCGACTTCGCTCAGGGCAGGCTCAGGAGGGGTTCCGCGCGCCGGGGGATGCGGCGACGCTGCCGGAGCTGATCAAGTTTTTGAACGACCGCAGCGGCTATTTGAAGGCGCTGGAAGATGAGGGCACGCCGGAGGCATTCTCGCGCATTGAGAACCTGAAGGAGCTGGCGAATGCGGCGCAGGATGCGCAGGCGCGCGGCGAAACGCTGGCCGACTTCCTGGACCACGCGGCGCTGGTGAGCGATGTGGACGCATACAACGCGGACGCGCGGGTAACGCTGATGAGCCTGCATGCGGCGAAGGGACTGGAGTTTCCGCTGGTGTTTTTGACGGGCATGGAGGAAGGGCTGTTTCCGCATTCGCGGGCGCTGACCGATCCGACGCAACTGGAGGAAGAGCGGCGGCTGTGCTACGTGGGCATGACGCGCGCCATGGATACGTTGATCATGACGCGGGCCCGCTACCGCCGCCGCTACGGGAATGATATGCCGGAGCAGAGCCTGCCGTCGCGGTTCCTGGAAGAGATTCCGGCGCACCTGATGGAGGATATGGGGAGCCCGCGGGATACCGGGGCGAGCTATGGCGGGGGGTACGGTGGCGGATACGGCGGAAACCGGTATGGCGGGAACCGGTACGGGAAGAAGCGCGACGAGGACGGCGGCGAGCGCCACTACAGTTATGAGGACGAAGACCAGAGCGCGGCGGACAGCGCGGGGCCACGGGGACACCAGGTTCCGGCGAAGAAGGGGCTGCAGTTCGGGCTGCACAAAGTGGCGCAAAAGGGCGATTCTATCGACAATATCGCGAGCTTTTTCGGGGCGCGGGGCGGAGCGGCGATGAAAGGCGGGCGGCCAAAGCTGGAGATCGCGGAGCCTACCGGCAAGACGGGAATGAAGACAGGAACGCGCGTCCGGCACCCGAAGTATGGGGAAGGGGTGGTGTTCCGGCGGGAAGGAGACGGGGAAGATGCCAAGATTACAGTACAATTTACACATCACGGTGTTAAGAAGCTGGTGGAGAAGTTTGCCCAGTTAGAGCGCCTGTAAATTTTGCAAGAAGAAGTCTGGAGATCAGGAATCGATGGCAAACACGAAGAGCATTACCGAGAAGGACGCGCGCAAGAAGGTAAAGCGCGCCGCACGCAAGGCAGCCGCCCCCAAGGGCCCCCGCACCGGAGCACGCGGAGAGAACAAGGCGAAGGTCAAGAAGGCTTCGCGCGGACAAGCCAAGCGCAAGTAGGTGCTACGCGCACGGCGAAACGCGCGCGATGCGCGCAAATGCAAAGACAAGGGTGGGCCTTCGGGTCCGCCCTTTTTGCGTGTGGCGGAGGCTGGCGTAGTTGCTGTGCCGGCAGCGTATTCTAGATAGAGATGGCGCGGCGCGACAAAGACATGGATGTGCGGGAGTGGCTGCGCAAGCTGCCTAAGGCGGAACTGCATCTGCACCTGGAAGGCACAGTGGCGCCAGAGACGCTGCTGCAGTTGAGCAAGCGGCATGATGCTGTGCCGCTGACCGTGGAGCAGGCGAAGGCGCTGTATACCTATGAGGATTTTCTGGGGTTCCTGCAATCGTTCAAAGGCGTGACCGAGAGGCTGCGGACGCCGGACGATTACGAGCTGGTGACGTACGAGATGATGCGGGCGCTGGGAGCGCAGGGCGTGGTGCATGCCGAGGTGTATATCTCGTTCGGCATTATTTACTACTGGAAGCGCGAAGAGGTGGAGCCGTACGTGGAGGCCATCGAACGCGGGCGGGTGCGGGGCGAGAAAGATTTTGGCGTGAGCGTGCTGTGGCTGATCGACGCGGTGCGGAACTTTGGCGTGGAGGATGCGGCGCGGGTGTTTCGCAAGGCGGCAGAGATGAGGCCGAAGTATCCGAGCATTGTGGGCATCGGGATTGGCGGCGATGAGGCGCGGGGGCCGGCGGAACTTTTCCGGGAGCTGTATGCGGAGGCGAAGGCGGCAGGGTTGCGGCTGACGGCTCATGCGGGCGAGTCAGCAGGGCCGGAGAGTATATGGTCTGCCATCAACATCGGCGCGGAACGGCTGGGGCATGCGCTGGCGGCACAGCATGATGCAGAGCTGATGGATGTGCTGGCGACGCGGCAGATCGTGCTGGAGCTGTGTCCGACGAGTAACGTGCGGACCGGATGTTGCCGATGTATGGAGGACCATCCACTGCGCGAATATTTTGAGTGCGGGCTGATGGTGACGCTGAACTCGGACGATCCGCCGATGTTTGGCAGCGACCTGCTGGGAGAGTATGTGCTGGCGCATGAGCAGTTTGGGTTCACGCTGGAACAGATGCGGGAGCTGGCGGCGAACTCATTTGAGGCAAGCTTTTTGCCAGCGGAACGGAACCTGGAACTGCTGCGGCAGGTGGAGCAGTATGGTTGGTGATTTGCAAGAAACGTATCTCATTTGCCAACATCTAAACAGCAGTAGTGCTTTTGTGGGATGTGCAAGCTGTAATGGAGCTAGGTTATGATCGGTGGCAAGAGCCGGGAAAAAGTGGATGCGGAGAATGCGCAATCTGTGCCGGCTGAACGAAAGAAGGATTCGATGAAGACACTGAAGACAATTGGGTGGATTTCGGTCGGGCTGGGCGCGGTGGCGGCAGGTCTGCTTGCGGGCCGTGAGCTGCAGAAGCGGTACAAATTCAATCGCCGGACGCCGTATGACTACTACGCGCACGCGGGCGATGAGGTTGCGGACGTGGAGTTTGGCGTCGGGATCTAGATTTTTGATGAATGCGAGAAAGGCCCGGCTGATGCCGGGCCTTTTTGTTTAAGCGGAGAGACAACAGCAGGTTCCTCCGTTTCACTGCGGAATGACAAACAAAAAGCAAAAGCGAGAAGCAGATTCTTCCCCTTCGACTTCTTTCAGGGTCAGAATGACAAATCAATAAGTTATTTCTGGTCGCGGGCGGTGAGGATGAGGCGGACCAGTTCGGCCACCTCGAGCTTGTTCATGCTGTCATGGGTGAGCGTGGAATCAACGCGGGTGACGATGACCATATCCAGCGAGGGAATGGCGAGCGCGTACTGGCCAAGGTGGCCTTCGGCCCAGAAGCTGCCGGGTGGGAAGACGTAGTGCGCGGGCCTGCCGGAGGCAGAATCGGCAGTCCACCAGAGATAGCCGTAGCCGCCGGATGGCGCGTCAGAGTAGGGATGAATGGAGGCGGCGACCCAGGCGGCGGGCACGATCTGTTTGCCGTTCCACTGGCCCTGATGAAGGTAAAGCAGGGCGAAGCGGGCGAGGTCGCGGGCGCTCATGTCGATGGGGTAAGCGGGATAACGAGTGCCGGGATCGGTGATGTAGTGGCCATCCTTCGGGCGGTAATCCTGCATGCCGATGGGTTTGGCGATCTGGGCGTCGAAGGATTGAAAGATGGAGCGGCCGGTGGCGTGCTCATAGATGGTGCCAAGGGTATTGAAGTCCCAGTTGTTGTAGTACCAGAAGGTGCCGGGTGCGTGGCTGCCGCGCGGGGGCTTGGATTCTTCCATGCCCTTGGTTTCATAGACGGTGGGATGGTAGACGCCGGAGCGGGCTTCGAGCATGTCAATGAGCCGCGCCTGTTTTTCCTCGGGAGTAAGCGAGGGCGGGTTGTCATCAATGTCGAGAGAGGCGAGCGTGCGATTGAGGTCGATTTGATGCTGGTCCACGGCGATGCCGATGAGAGCGCTGAGGAGACTCTTGCGGCAAGAGTGGATGTTGGAGCGGCGCGCGATGTTGCCCCAGGAGTAGAGGATGGTGTCGTGCTGGAGGATGAGGCCGGCGGTGGAGCCATGTTTTTCGGCGAAGTCCTGCGCGGATTTCAATGCGGGCTTTGACCAGCCGGGAGCGGCATCGTTGCGCGGGAGATCAGACTGGGCATGGAGGATGCCGGGAAGCAGAACGAGCAGAAGAAATGCTGTGCGGAACATGCGCAGAAGTGTACATCAAAGGGGGAGAGCGGGTTGTGCGGGAAATTTAGCGGCTGGATGGAATGCTGAGATTCTTCGCTTCGCTCAGAATGACAAACTTAGTAGGAACGGCCCGGCGGGTGCCGGGCCGTTCCTACTGAAGCGAAATGCTGATGCAGTTAGTTGGAGGCGAGCTGGCGGAGGACGTATTGCAGGATGCCGCCGTGCTGGTAGTAGAGAATCTCCTGCGGAGTGTCAATGCGGACGGTGGCGACGAAGCGCATGACTTCGCCGTTGGCTGACTTCGCGTGGACGGTGATCTTTTTGCCGTTGGCGAACTTCGAGTCGAGCATGGCGGCGAGGCCGGGGATGTCGTAGGTCTCTTCGCCGGTGAGCAGGAGCTTGTCTGCGCTGTCGCCCGCTTCAAACTGCAGCGGCACGATGCCCATGCCGACGAGGTTGGAGCGGTGGATGCGTTCGTAGCTCTCTGCGATGACGGCGCGGACGCCGAGGAGACGCGTGCCCTTGGCGGCCCAGTCGCGGGAGGAGCCGGAACCGTACTCTTTGCCTGCGAGGATGAGCAAGGGCGTGTTGCGTTCAGCGTACCTGATGCTGGCATCGTAGATGGACATGCCTTCGCCTTCGGGGAGAAGGCGGGTGACGCCGCCTTCAGTGCCGGGCGCGAGCTTGTTGCGCAGGCGAACGTTGGCGAAAGTGCCGCGCACCATGACTTCGTGATTGCCGCGGCGCGAGCCGTAGCTGTTGAAGTCAGTGGGCTTCACACCATGCTCGACGAGGTACTTGCCGGCGGGGCCGTTGAGCTTGATGGAGCCCGCGGGCGAGATGTGGTCGGTGGTGACGCTGTCGCCGAGGACGGCGAGGACGCGCGCACCGGCGATGTCAGTAACGGGCTCGGGTTTGGCGGGCATGCCGTCAAAGTAGGGAGCTTTGCGGATGTAAGTGGAGTCAGCTTCCCAGCCGTAGACCTTGCCGGTGGGGACAGCGAGCTTCTGCCAGTTGGCGTCGCCGTCAGAGATGGTGGAGTACTCCTTGTGGAACATGGCGGTGTCAATGGAGCTGGCGAGGGTCTCGGAGACCTCCTGCTGGGTGGGCCAGATGTCTTTCAGGAAGACGGGCTTGCCATCTTTACCTTTGCCGAGCGGGTCTTTCTCGAAGTCGTGGCCGATGCGGCCAGCGAGGGCGTAGGCGACTACGAGCGGCGGCGACATGAGGTAGTTGGCGCGGACTTCAGGAGAGATGCGGCCCTCGAAGTTGCGATTGCCGGAGAGTACGGAGACGGCGACGAGGGAATGCTCTTCGATTGATTTGGAAACATCGGTGGGCAAGGGGCCGGAGTTGCCGATGCAGGTGGTGCAGCCGTAGCCGACGGTCTGGAAACCGAGCTTGTCCATGTAGGAGTTGAGGCCAGCCTTCTCGTAGTAGTCCGTGACGACGCGGCTGCCGGGAGCGAGGGAGGTCTTGACCCACGGCGGCGTCTTCAGACCCTTCTCAACTGCTTTCTTCGCGAGCAGGCCGGCGGCGAGCATGACGGAGGGATTGCTGGTGTTGGTGCAGCTGGTGATGGCGGCGATGACGATGCTGCCGTGGTCTAGATACTTGTCAACGTCGATGCCGTAGCGCGCTTTGACGGAGGTGTGCTGGGCTTGGATTGACTCGGTACTCTGCGTGGGATCGGGAGCGCCTTTGCTGGAGGTGGCATCGCCGCCGGCAGATTCGTGGCCACCCTCGTCTTCCCAGCGAACGACCTGGCGGACAGCGCCTTTGTTGGCGTTGGGGCCGAGGAGGTTGGGGAGAGCTTTGGCGAAACTGGGGCCGGTCTGCGAGAGCAGAACACGATCCTGCGGGCGCTTGGGGCCGGCGACGCTGGGCTCGACGGTAGCGAGATCGAGCGAGAGCGTGGTGGAGTACTCGGCTTCAGGAGCGTCGGGAGTGTGGAACATGCCCTGGGTCTTGTAATAATCCTCAACGAGCTGAATCTGCGCGGGGGTGCGGCCCGTGAGCTTGAGGTAACGCAGGGTTTCAGCATCGACAGGGAAGATGCCGCAGGTGGCGCCGTACTCAGGCGCCATGTTGGAGATGGTAGCGCGGTCAGCGAGAGCGAGCTCGCTGATGCCGGAGCCGTAGAACTCAACGAACTTGCCAACGACGCCGAGCTTGCGCAGCATTTCAGTGATGGTGAGGACGAGGTCCGTGGCGGTGGTGCCTTCGCGGAGCTTGCCGGTGAGCTTGAAGCCGACGACCTGGGGGACGAGCATGGAGACGGGCTGGCCGAGCATGGCGGCTTCGGCTTCAATGCCGCCGACGCCCCAGCCGAGGACGCCGAGACCGTTGACCATGGTGGTGTGCGAGTCAGTGCCGACGAGAGTGTCAGGATAGGCGGTGATGATGCCGGAGGCATCGGGCGCGGTGGTGAAGACGACGCGGGCGAGGTACTCAAGGTTGACCTGATGACAGATGCCCATGCCGGGGGGAACGGCGGAGAAGTTGCGGAAGGCGGTCTGGCCCCACTTGAGGAAGGCGTAGCGCTCACGGTTGCGGGTGAACTCCAGCGCGGAGTTGAAGGAGTAGCTGTTGGCGGTGCCGAACTCATCGACCTGCACGGAGTGGTCAATGACCAGCTCAGCGGGCTGCAGGGGATTAATCTTGTCAGGGTCGCCGCCGAGGAGCTTCATGGCATCGCGCATGGCGGCGAGATCGACGATGCAGGGAACGCCGGTGAAATCCTGCATGAGGACGCGGGCGGGCATGTAGGCGATCTCAGTGTCGGGCTCGGCCTTGGCGTCCCAGCTGGCGAGGAATTCAATGTCTTTCGCGGTAACGGTTTTGCCGTCTTCCTGGCGCAGGAGATTCTCAAGCAGGATGCGGAGGGAGAAGGGGAGGCGGCTGAGGTTGATGCCCTTCAGCGCGTCGAGGCGGTAGATCTGATAGTGTTTACCGCCGGAGGTGAGAGTGGCTTTGGAGCCGAAGGAGTTGAGATTGCTCATATTGAAGTTACCCTCTGCGCGTGGGGGCGCGGTAGTGCCGCTGCCGAAGTACGCACAGCGAAGAAGCTTATTGGAAAAGAGAGAGCGCGGTCTACAGGGTTAGGAGCGACCGCGGTCAGGGCGGCCACGGCGGAAGCGTTTAATGGCTCCAGCGGAGGGTCGCAGGGCTTGGCGGCGATGGCGCGGCTGCTTCACCCCAACAGTGTAACGCCGGGTGGGCGGGCGGCGGAAGTAGCACAGGGATAGAATTGTGCATCTTAGAAAGAGGCCGAATCACTGGGCTCAAAGCCGGGTTTAGGTACGGAAGTGGTTTTGCAGGCAAGTACGAGGACACGACATGAAGAAAATTGGATCGACAGCAATTATCGCGACCATCGCCGTTGGATTGATGGCGACGGGATGCCACAAGAACGTCGACGCGCAGAGCCAGGCGAATGGACTTGGGCCAGACCCGGCTGCAGCCAATATGGCTCCGACGGATGCGAGCCAGCAAGCACCTGACCAGGGCCAGCAGTATGCGCCAGCGGGCCAGGGCACGAATGAGGCCATCACGGCGGCGCAATCAGCTTCGCCGAATGACCAGCAGCCTGCAGACCAGGGGTATAACGATCAGGCTGTGGACCAAGGGCAGGATGCGCTGGACAACGGCGACTATGACGACGCCGAAGCGCAGGCGGACCAGGCACCGCCGCCGCTGCCGGATTATTCGCAGCCGCCGATTCCGGACGATGGCTACCTATGGACGCCGGGATACTGGGCGTGGGCTCCGGCAGGATATTACTGGGTGCCGGGGGCGTGGGTGATGCCGCCGTACCAGGGCGCGCTGTGGACGCCGTGCTACTGGGGCTTCCGGCATGGGCACTACTATTTTTATCGCGGATACTGGGGCCACTATATCGGGTACTACGGCGGCATTAATTATGGATTCGGCTACGGTGGTCGCGGGTATGAGGGCGGTTACTGGCGGGACAACCACTTCTTCTACAACCGCGCGGTGAACAATATCCGGGTCACGAATATTCGCAATGTTTACGTGCATAACGTGACGGTGGTGAATGTGAACCGGGTGAGCTACAACGGGCCGGGTGGAGCGAATCTGCGTCCGGCACCAGCGGAGTTTGCGGCGATGCGGCAGCAGAGAGTGCAGCCGATGCGGACGCAGATGGAAGCGCAACATACAGCGTCACAGAACCGGCAGCAGTTTGCGAATGTGAACCGGGGACGTCCGGCGGAAGTTGTGGCGGCACGTCCGCTGCCAGCAGACCGCGAGACACGGCCGATGCCGCCAGCCCGTATCCCCACACCGCAGCAGCGGCCTGCGAATTTTGCGCGGCCGGGGCAGCCACAGCAGCCCGGGGCAGTGCAACAGCGTCCGGGACAACAGCAGCAACAGCCGGGACGTCCGGGTGAGCCGCAGAATTTTGCGCGACCGGGACAGCCACAGCCGGGAGCCGTGCAACAGCGGCCAGGTCAACCGCAACAGCAGCAGAACGTTGGGAAGCCAACGGCGGGACAGCCGATGAACCGACCAGCGCAGCAGCAGCCGGTGCAGCAGGGACGTCCGACGCCAACGCAGCAGCAACCGCAACAACAGCAGCAGAATTTCTCACGGCCAGCAGCGGCACAGCCGACTCCGCAGCAGAGTCGTCCAACGCAGCAGCAGACACCGCAGAACTTCGAGCGGCATGATGCGCAGCCGCAGACATTCTCACGGCCTGCACCGGCACAACCGCAACAGACGCCGCAGAACTTCTCACGGCCAGCGCCTGCGCCGCAACCGCAGGTTCATCCTGAGCCACAACCGCAACCGCAGCGGCCGACGCAACAGCAGCAGAACTTTGCACGGCCAATGCCGCAGCCACAACCGGCACCGCGTCCGGCGGCTCCTGCGCCAGCACCCCGGCCCGCTCCAGCACCAGCACCGAGGCCTGTACCGCAGGCGCGGCCTGCACCAGCACCTCATCCAGCACCAGCACCTGCGCCGCAGGATAAGAAGGATGAGCATCCGCACTAGGAATTTTCTTAGTGGAAGAACTGAAATGCGTAGCCGATGAGGCTACGCATTTTTGTGCGATGGGGGGGAACTACGCGACGAGCTGCCAGAGTAACAGGGCGTTGAGGGCGATGATGACGCCGGCGGTGATCCAGCCGAGCCATTGGGTGGGGCGGGTGTTCAGGTAGCGGCGCATCACGTTCCAGCGGCCGGTGAGGATGAGCAGAGGGATGAGAGCGAAGGGCAGGGTGAAGCTGAGTACGACCTGCGAGAGGATGAGAATCTTCAGGGGATCAAGGCCGAGAGCGATGATGATGATCGCGGGAATGATGGTGATGAGGCGGCGCAGGAAGATGGGGAACTTGATGTCGAGAAAGCCTTCAATGATGACCTGTCCGGCCATGACGCCGACGGTGGAGGACGAGAGGCCGGAGCAGAGGAGGGCGACGGCGAAGATCAGCGCGGAGAAGCTGCCCATCAAGGGGCCGAGGGTGTGATGCGCGTCTTCAATGCTGGCGACCGGCGGCAGGCCGTGGGCGGCGAGTGAGCCGAAGGCGCAGGCTGCCATTACGATCATGGCGGAGTTGATGAGCCAGGCGCCGTTCATGGCGACAAAGACATCAATGAGTTCGAACTTGAGGAAGCGCTGGATGAAGTGACGGCTGTTTGCCTTGTCAATGACGGCCTGGCGCAGGCGCGGCTGAACGAGCGCGGAGTGCAGGTAGATGACATGCGGCATGACGGTGGCGCCGAGCATGCCGACGGCGATGTAGAGACTGTCGTGATCCACCATGGGAACAAGGGTGTGGAGGGCGGCGAGCTTCCAGTCCGGATGGACGAGGAAGACTTCGATGGCGTAGCAGACGCCGATGATGGCGACGAAGGCCATGATGCCGAGTTCGAGGAAGCGGAAGCCGGCAAGATCGAGTGCGAGGATGAGGAAGACGCAGATGGAGGTGAGCAACGCGGCGAGCAGGAGGATGTGGGTCTTGCTCCAGCCGTTGGCAATGAGGCCGGAGCCGAAGAGCAGATAGAAGCCGAGCGCGGCACCGAGGAATTCAGCAAGATCGGTGGCGATGGCGGAAATTTCAGCGGCGATCCAGAGACCGATGACGGTGGGGCGGGAGAAATGGTCGCGGCAGGACTGGGGCAGGGTGCGGCCGGTGACGATGCCGAGCTTGGCCGAGAGGTATTGCACCAGGATGGCCATGGCATTGGACCAGAGCAGGACCCAGAGGAGTTTGTAGCCGAAGCGGGTGCCACCGTCGATGTTGGTGGCGAAGTTGCCGGGGTCGATGTAGGCGATACTGGCGACAAAGGCGGGGCCAAAGTAGGTCCAAAGCTCGCCGCGGCGAAGTTCCGGCAGCAGGCGGAATTTCTGCCTGCCGGGGGAGGCAGCATCAGCCGGGAGGGGCTGGAGCACTTCTGTAGCCGCGTTTTGTGGTTCGAAATCAGGCATATGGCTTTGCTTGGGGACTAGCTCGGGGCCCGGCTGCCAATGGAGTTGGGAGGTTTGGTCCCGACACTGAACAGATATTTAGGTAAGCCTATATATTAGGTATACCTAAAACAAGGGAAATGAGTCAAACTGAATATGCAGAATAGAAAAGGAACACTATGCCCGACGGACGCCGCACAGGCGGAAACAGCGAATCAGTCGATAACTACCTGAAGGCGATCCTTTTCCTGGGCGGCGCGGAGGAGCGCCGGGTGACGAGCAGCGCGCTGGCCGACCGGCTGGACGTGGCGCCAGCGTCTGTGACGAACATGCTGCAGAAGCTGGCGGGCGCGGCGGTGCCGATGGTGGAGTATGAGCGGCATCGCGGGGTGCGGCTGTCAGCGCCAGGTAAGCGGCGCGCGCTGGAGGTGGTGCGGCACCACCGGCTGATCGAGACGTTTTTGTTCGAGATACTGGATTACCCGATTGAAGAGGTGCATGACGAGGGGAGCGGCTGGAGCACTTCATCTCAGAGCGGTTCGAGGAGAGGATTGCGGCGAAGCTGGGCTATCCGAAGAGCGATCCGCATGGGCATGCGATTCCTTCGTTGAGCGGCGAGATGCTGGAGCCGGACTCGATTGCGCTGACAGAGGTGGCGGGCGAAGGGAGCTACGTAATTGCGAGCGTGTCTGACGAAGACCAGCAGACGCTGCGGCGGCTGCGGTCCATCGGGATTGCGCCGGGCGCGTTTGTGCATGTGCAGAAAAATGATGTTGCCGCGGGGTATCGTGTGCGGGTGGGACATTCGCTGGAGATGGTGGAATTGACGCCGGAGATTGCACGCGAGATTCGGATTGCGCCGGTAGAGCTGTAGAGCGGGCGGACGGCATATCAGCGAAGGCAAGTACAGAAGCAGATTCTTCGCTATGCTCAGAATGACAAAAATAAATATTAGAGAAAGACAGGCAGCGTGATCAAGGTACTGGTAATCGGCAGCGGTGGGCGCGAAGATGCGATTGTTTGGGCGCTGGGCAAGTCAGCACAGGTGAGCGAGATTGTATGTGCGCCGGGGAACGGCGGCATTGCACAGCGGGCGCGGTGCGTGGCGGTGGACAGCAGCAGTCTGCATGATCTGATGCGCGTGGCGCTGGCCGAAAAGCCCGACCTGACGGTAGTGGGGCCGGAGCTTCCGCTGAGCCTGGGGCTGGTGGATGCGCTGCAGAAGCGCGGACTGCGGGTGTTTGGGCCGACGAAGGGCGCGGCGATGCTGGAGACGAGCAAGGCGTTTGCGAAGGACTTCATGCAGCGGCACGGTATCCCGACGGCGCGGTACACGGTGTGCCATTCGCAGGATGAAACGCGCGGCGCATTGAAGCATTTTCCTGCTGCGGTTGTGGTGAAGGCCGATGGACTGGCTGCGGGCAAAGGTGTGGTGCTGTGCGCATCGCACGCGGAGGCGATGCAGGCTGCGGAGGGAATCTTCAGCGGCGAGCTGCTGGGCGCGGCGGGCACGCAACTGGTGCTGGAAGAGTTGCTGGATGGGCCAGAGATTTCATTCTTCGCGCTGTGTGATGGAACCAGCGCGGTGGCGATGCAGTGCGCGCAGGACCATAAGCGGATTGGCGAAGGCGATACCGGGCCGAATACGGGCGGGATGGGCGCGTATTCAACCGATGAGCTGATGGATGCGGCGACGCGCGCGTGGGTGATGGAGCGCGTGGCTGTCCCTGTGGTGCATGGAATGAAGGCGGAAGGCGTGCCGTTCGCGGGCGTGCTGTTTATTGGATTGATGATGACGGCGGAGGGGCCGAAGGTGCTGGAGTTCAACACGCGCTTCGGCGATCCGGAGACACAGACGCTGATGATGCGGCTGGAGAGCGACGTCGTAGAGCTGTTTGACGCGAGCATCGACGGACGGGTGCGCGAGCTGCAGATGAAGTGGAAGCCGGGAGCAGCGGCGTGCGTGGTGGCGGCGAGCGGCGGATATCCGGGCAAGAGCAAGAATGGATTTGCGATCAGCGGACTGGATACAGTGGCGGAAGGCGTGGAGGTTTTTCACGCAGGCACAGCACTGAAGGATGGCAAGCTGGTTACCGCGGGCGGGCGCGTGCTGAGTGTGACCGCGGCGGATAGCACGCTGCGGGGTGCGCTGGATAAAATCTACGCAGCGCTGCGGCAGATCGAGTTTGAAGGGATGGTCTACCGGCGCGATATCGGGCATAGGGCTCTGTAAGCTGAACGTGTGGAGGAGTTGCCATGAGCGAGTTGAATCTGAGCGGGGCGGATTTGCTGGCGTGGAGCGACGAGACGGGAAAGCGCTGGGAGCAATTCATTACAGAGCATCCTGCGGTATTGCAATTGCAATGCGATATTGCCGGGGTGCATAGCGTGGCGGAGCTGCTGCAGCACGTGGTGGTGGTGGAGCTGCGCTATGCGGAGAGGCTCTGTGACAAGCCAGTGACGGAGTATCCGGCGATCGGGTTTGGCAGCGCCCAGGAGATCTACGCGACGCACCGGCGGGCGATGGAGCTATGGGCGGGATTGCTGGCGGACGGCGGCTACGACTGGACGCAGATAGTTGAGTACACCGCGCGCTCGGGCGGGAAGTGGAGCTCGTCTGCGAAGAAGATCTTCTTTCATGCTCTGCTGCACGGCATCCGGCACTATGCGCAGGTGGGGACGATCGTGCGCCAGCACGGCTATAAGCCGGAGTGGCTCGGCGACTTTATCGGTACGGAGACGATGAGCTAGGGGACGGGTTTGTATCGCTGCAGAAAGAGCGTGAACTTACCCTTGTCGTAACTGACGTCGCCATCTTCCAGAACGTTGGTGGATTGACTGACCAGGCTATTGCCGTTGGGGCCGATGACGACGATGAAGATGTGCGGGTAGCCGGTGATCTTGGGAAGCTTGGCGAGGAAAGCCTTGTTCTCATTCTCGCGGCTCATGTTCACCTTGAGCACGACGTAATTGTCATTGAGCAGCGCCTGCATGTCCTTGCGCTTGGCGAAGAATGTATCCATGTACTTGCACCAGACACACCAGGATCCACCGACTTCAATGAAGACGTTGCGGTGGGTGGCGCGCGCCTGGGTGATGGCAAGGATCAGGTCGGCATCGGGATCGCGCCTGGGATCGTAGGTAGTTGGGAGCGTGGCGGCTGCCGGTGCGGCTGCGGGCTGTGCGTGAAGGCCGGGGAGGAATGCAAGGTTAACAGCGAGAAGGAAAGAGCAGACGATCGTGCGCTGCATGGAATTACCTCGCGCGCCATAGTATGCGAGAGAGGTAAGTTTTGGAAAGAGAAGAATTGCGAAGTTCACGCGTTAGCGGCGTAGGGGAGTGCGACGGCTGCGACGGCGGAGATTGATGCGGGTGAGCAGAAGCGCGAGCAGAACCGCAGCGAAGAAGACCAGGGCGTTGCGCTGGGAGCTGGTACGCGAGAGCTTGCCCTGCTGCCAGATGGAGTAGGTGTGCTGGAAGTCATTGCGAAGGCCGGGAACGGTGATGGCGGCGAGATCCGTAGTGGGTAGCGAGCCGAAGATGCGCTCCGGCGAGGGCGGCTGGCTGCCATCACGATCATCGGGGATTTGCGCGAGGAGAGCGTTCATTTCTGCATCGCGCGGGTCAGTGAGCAGCGACATGTCGCGGGTGATGGGGAAGAGCGTGGTGGCGCCGGTCATTTTTGCGCTCGATGGCGGCGATGGTGTCCTGACAGACGCCGAGGGCATAGTAGCCGCCGAAGGGAAGGTCAGGGTGGTCGAGGTGTTCGTGGGCGTAGAGGAGAACGGAGAGGCCTGAGAGACGCGCGACTTCAATGGCATCGGCTCCGCGATACTCATGCGCGTGGCGGCCCATGACCCAAGGCTGGTTGAGCTGGTCGTTGGTGCGGAACTCGGCTTTGCCGTCGATGCCAAAGTAGTAGGTGACGTCAGCATTGCGCGCGGGGTCGTTCGGGTTGGTGATGATGAATTCGTATTCGGCGTGGGCGACGGGCTCCAGCAGAGGGTGACGGCGCTGCCAGAAGTGCGCGGCGGGCACGAGCACCTGGGTGTTAATCATGAAGGGCATCATGACGTCGCGACCGTTGGAGTGGAAGTGGCCGAAGTTGGCGAAGTAGCGCGCGTCAGCAACGGTGATGTTGTCGCCGGCGGTGATGAGGTTGGCGATGAGCTGATCGGGCGTGGTGGCGGCGCGATGGGCGAGGGTAACGGTGAAGGGCTGTGCGCCTTCGAGGGTGCCGATGGAGAGACGGTTGAGAACTTCCGCAAGGCGGGCGCTTTCAGAGTGCAGCGGCGCGAGGCGTGGGTCAGGACCATCGCCGCGGGTGACGCCGTAGCCGAGAGTGGTGGTGAGGCTTTGGGGATCGAGTGCGGGGCGGTTGGAGGGAAGGTCGAGGTCTTCGGTGGCGGATTTTTCTAATGCGTAAGGGCCGAGGTCGATGTAGGGCGCGAGTTGCTGCGACGTGGGCTTTGCGGGGCTGGGGAGCAGATGTTCGCCGGCGGCAACGCTGCGGTTGATGGTGGGCATGGTCCAGCCGGGGAAGGCGTCGAGGCCCTGCCAGTCGCGGCCGAGGATGAGCTTGCGCATGGTGTCGAGCAGCGCGGGGGTGAGGAGGGCTCCGGCGCGCGAGGCGTGGGAGAGCTCGGCGAGCATGGCGTCTGTAAAGCCGGGCTGGGCGGAGAGCTCGCGCATCATCTGCGAGAGGGGGATGGTGTTGGGCGGGAGACCAGTGGGACTAAAGGCGTAACTCGTGCAGACCGCTGGAAGCAGAAAGAAGAGTGCGGCTCTGTAGAGATTGGATTTTTTCATTTATGGTGATTTATGGATTGGGTAGCGTTTGCCAACATGAAAATTTAGGAACCAATTCACCTGCGTCAACCCACTTTGCTCCATCTCGATATTCACGTTGAAATAGTTGGATGCTGGAATCCGAGATTAGATAGACATTACGGCGCCAAAGAAAGAAAAGCTGCTGAGAAGCGGTGGAGCTTTGAGCTTCTTCATCCGTATTGAAGAAATCGCTCTGTTCATAGCTGACAGCAAACTGAATCGTTGCCCGGAAGAATCCTGGTTTACCCTTCTCGGGATCAAGGCTAATTACCTGTAGTTGAGATGGAGAATGCCAGCTCAATTTTGCGTGAACTGGGGGTTTGCTTAGTTCATATACTGTTGGGCAGCCCTTCAGTCGATCCATCTCACTCTGAGCAGCGGCTGCAGGCTTATTCTACGCAGGAAGCGCCGTAGTTAGAAGCATCGACAGCGCGAACACCTGTAGCCGATTTCTCATGGCGAGAATTTAACTGTCCAGTTTCTTGATGACGAGTTCGTTGAGCAGGGTGGGGTTGGCCTGGCCTTTGGAGAGGCGCATGACCTGGCCGACGAAGAAGGCGGAGACGGTGGTCTTGCCGCCTTTGTACTGGGCGACCTGCTTGGGGTTGGCGGCGATGATCTCGTCGATCATTTTTTCGAGTGCGCCAGCATCAGAGATCTGCTGCGGCTTCTCGCGGTCGTAGACGGCGGGGAAGTCTTCGTTCTTGTCGAAGCAGATGTCGAAGAGCTGCTTGAGCATCTTGCTGGAGAGTTTTTCTTCGTCCAGGAGGTCGGACGCCAGGGCGATTCCGGCTAGCGAGACGGGCGAGTGCTCAAGATCTAGATCCGCGGCTTTAAGGCGGCCCATGAGTTCGCCGGTGATGAGGTCGGCCACGCGCTTCGGGTTCTTTGCTGCCTTGGCGGCAACTTCAAACTGATCGGCGTAGGTGATGGAGGAGGTCAGCACCTGAGCATTGGCTGTGGTGATGCCGTATTCCGCGACAAGGCGCTCGCGTTTCGCTTCAGGAAGCTCGGGGAGGGCCTTCAGAATTTCGGCCTGCCACGAGGGGCTGACGATGAGCGCGGGAAGGTCAGGCTCAGGGAAGTAGCGGTAGTCGTGCGCCTGCTCCTTGGAGCGCATGGAGAAGGTGCGGCCTTCGGGCTGCGACCAGAGACGCGACTCCTGCACGACGCGCTGGCCGGATTCGATGACCTCGATCTGGCGCTCGATCTCGTACTCGAGCGCGGCGCGGATGTAGCGGAAGCTGTTGACATTCTTTACTTCGGCCTTGGTGCCGAAGGCTTTTTCGCCGTGCTTCTCCCAATCGGATTTGAGCATGACGCTGACGTTGGCGTCGCAGCGGAGGGAGCCTTCTTCCATGTTGCAGTCGGAGACGCCGGTGTAGAGCAGGATTTCCTTGAGCTTGGTGAGGTACTCAAAGGCTTCGTCGGGGGTGCGGATGTCTGGCTCAGAGACGATCTCGCAGAGCGGGGTGCCGCAGCGGTTGAGGTCGATGGAGGTGCGGGTGGCGGAGTCGGCCTGGCCGTCGTGGACGCTCTTGCCGGCGTCTTCTTCCATGTGCAGGCGGGTGATGCCGATGCGCTTGGTGTTGCCCGCGGCATCAGGAATGTCGAGCCAGCCGTGCTCGGCGATGGGCTTATCGAACTGCGAGATCTGGTAGCCCTTGGGCAGGTCAGGGTAGAAATAATTTTTGCGCGAGAAGATGCTGGTCTCGTTGATGGTGCAGTTGATGGCCCGGGAGGCGAGCACGGCGAATTCGACTGCCTGCTTGTTGAGCACGGGCAGCGCGCCGGGCAGGCCGAGGCAGCTGGGGCAGACATTGGTGTTCGGCGCCATGCCGTATTTGTTGGCGCAGCCGCAGAAGGCCTTGGTTGCGGTGAGGAGCTGAACGTGGACCTCAAGGCCGATGACGGGCTGGTACTTGGCGAGAATCTCAGGCGACAGCAGAGTGGATGTGGACATTTCAATGCAATTTTATCAGGGTCCTTGCCGGACGGGCGGATGCGCTTCGCGCGAAACCTGTAATCGACCGAGGCATTTTGCTACGCTTCTACACTGCTAGACTTGAAACAGCATGGTTTTGCCGTTTGTCCGCGAATTGATTGCGGAGCTGGAACAATCTGACGCGTTTGCGCGTGTACGGCTGCATCTGGGGGCTGGTACAGGGCGCAGACGTGTGTCTGGATTGACGGCGACGGCGCGAGCGCTCTACCTGCCGTACTTTGGGCGGGCGGGGCAGGCTCCGGCGCTGGTGCTGGTGGCGGATAATAAGGCTGCCGAGACGCTGCATGCCGCGGTACAGGCGGCCTGCGAGCTGACGGGCGCGCTGCCGGTGGAGAGTGTGCTGCGGTTTCCGGCGCATGATGTGCTGCCCTTTGAAAATCTGTCGCCGCATCCGGAGATTCAGGAGATGCGCGCGGCCACGCTGTGGAAGATCGCCACGGGCGCGGCGCAGATGGTGATCGCTCCGGTGGAGTCGGCTTGCATGCGGCTGTTTGCGGCGGATTACTATGCGGGGCTGACGCTGCGGCTGCGGCGCGGCGAAGAGTACATGCCGGAGATGCTGATGGAGCATCTGCTGAGCGTGGGCTACACGCGCGTGGACGTGGTGGAGATGCCGGGGCAGGTGACGGTGCGCGGCGGCATTATGGACGTGTATTCGCCGGAGATGGATCGCCCGGTGCGCATTGACTTCTTCGGCGACGAGATTGAGAGCATTCGGAAGTATGAGCCGGAGACGCAGCGGTCTTCTACGCCGCTGGATGAAGCACTGCTGCTGCCGTTGACCGAGACTCCGGTGACGGAGAAGCTGCTGGCGGCGGTGCATGCACGGCTGACGAAACAGGGAATCGCCGCGAGTGAAGAGGGCGAAGATCCACAGGCGGCAGAGGGCTTTGATGAGCTGCCGGATGAGGTGAGCGTGTTTCCGGGATGGGAGTTTTTTGCCCCGGTGGCGGGCGCGCGGGCAAGCCTGTTTGACCTGATGGCGTCGCAGGGGCGGAAACCGCGGGTATTTGTAGAAGAGCCCGCGATGGTGAAGAACCAGGGCGAGCGCTGGTGGAACAAGGTTGAGCAGAGGCATGAACGCGCGGGGATTGGATCGCTGATCCGGCCGGGAGATATCTACTTCACGCCGTGGGATGTGGAAGAGAAGCTGCGCGAGCTGCCGGGGTGCGATCTGGACCAGCTGGGCACGGTGGATGTGTTCGACGCGGACACGAATTCGCTGAGCGAGGTGGAGTTTGCGACGCGGCCGACGCCGCGGTTCCACGGATCGATTCCGGCGCTGGTGGAGCAACTGAAGACGCTGATGGCGCAGGATGCGCGGATTCTGCTGACGGCTCCGCACCAGGGCGAGGTGGAACGGCTGGCGAGCATGCTGCAGGAGTACCAGGTGCCATACCGGCTGGGCAGCCGCGCGGTGCATGCCGGGTCAGAGACGATCTACGACGAATCAAGCTATTTAGCAGGCGATATGCGGACGCCGGTGATCGTGAAGACGCCGATGGCGAACGGCGTGCAGGTGCTGGACATTGAGAAGACGACGGCGCGGCAGCTAGTGATTTTTGGCGCGCAGGATCTGGCGGACGACATCGATGTGGCGGCGCGTCCGGTGGCGCGGCGGTCGAAGACCTCAGCGTTTCTTTCGGACTTCCGCGACCTGGCGGTGGGCGACTATGTGGTGCATGTGGAGCACGGCATTGCGCAGTACATGGGGCTGCGCGAGATTGCACAGGACGGCACGGATATTGAGTTCATGATCCTGGAGTTCGCGGAGCAGGCGCGGCTGTATGTCCCGCTGACGCGGCTGGATCTGATCCAGAAGTACCGCTCGACGGATGCGGGACCAGCGCCGGAGCTGAACAAGCTGGGCAACGCACAGTGGGCGAAGACCAAGGCTCGGGTGAAGAAGGCCATGCAGGACATGGCTGATGAGCTGCTGAAGCTCTACGCGCAACGCAAGGCGGCGGAGGGCGTTGCATTCTCGCCGGACAGCGCGCTGCAGCGCGAGTTTGAAGACGCATTCGACTTTACCGAGACGGACGACCAGTTAGCGGCGATAGCGGACATCAAGCGCGATATGGAATCGACGCAGCCGATGGACCGGCTGCTGTGCGGCGACGTGGGCTACGGAAAGACGGAAGTGGCGATGCGAGCAGCATTCAAGGCGGTGCAGGATTCGCGGCAGGTGGCGGTGCTGACGCCGACGACGGTGCTTGCCTTCCAGCACTACGAGACATTCAAGAAGCGGTTCGCGAATTTTCCGGTGAACATCGAGATGATCTCGCGCTTCCGCACGGCGAAGGAACAGAAGATCATCCTGGAGAAGGTGGCGCAGGGGAAGATCGACATTTTGATTGGAACGCATCGCGTGCTGAGCAAGGACCTGAAGTTCCAGGACCTGGGGCTGCTGATCGTGGATGAAGAGCAGCGCTTTGGCGTGCGGCACAAGGAGCGGCTGAAGCAGATGCGGGCGGCGATCGATGTGCTGTCCATGTCAGCCACGCCGATTCCGCGGACGCTGCATATGTCGCTGATCGGGCTGCGGGACATGAGCGTGATCGAGACGCCGCCGAAGGACCGCATGGCCATCCAGACGGTGGTGGCAAAGTTCGACGAGAAGCTGGTGCGCACGGCGATTGAAGTGGAGATGGAGCGCGGCGGGCAGGCCTATTTTGTGCACAACCGCGTGGAGACGATCTACGACATGGCTGCGATGATTCGCGAGCAGGTACCGAGCGCGCGGGTGGTGGTGGGCCATGGGCAGATGGGCGAGACAGAGCTGGAGCGGGTAATGCTCGCCTTCATGAACCACGAGTATGACGTGCTGGTGGCGACGACGATTATTGAGAACGGGCTGGATATTCCGCAGGCGAACACGATGCTGATCAATCGTGCGGACCGGCATGGGTTGAGCGAACTTTACCAGCTACGTGGACGCGTGGGGCGGTCGAATCGCAGGGCGTATGCGTACCTGCTGATTCCGCCGGAGAAGGAGTTGAGCGAGATTTCGCGGAGGCGGCTGGCGGCGCTGAAGGAGTTCAGCGACCTGGGCGCGGGATTCAAGATTGCGGCGCTGGACCTGGAGCTGCGCGGCGCGGGCAACATGCTGGGCGGACAGCAGAGCGGGCATATCGAGGCCATCGGATTTGAGATGTACACCACCATGCTGGAAGAGGCGGTGCGCAAGATGAAGGGTGAAGCGTCGCAGGAGCGGCCAGCTACGCAATTGAACCTTGGCATCAGCCTGCGCATCGACGCGGACTATATTGCGGAAGAGAACCAGCGGCTGCGGATGTATAAACGCATTGCGGGAGCGGAGAACAGCGGCGTGCTGGCGGACGTGCGCGCAGAGCTGGCGGACCGCTATGGCGAGCTGCCAGATACGGTGGTGAATCTGCTGGCTGCGAGCGAGTTGCGGCTGGAGTGCGAACGCGCGGGGATTGCACAACTGGACCGCAAGCGCACGCAGATCCCGATGGATCCGAAGCGACGGAACCAGGCGCCGCAGATGCGCGAGATGCTGCACCTGCGGTTTGCGCAGGACAGTAAGGCTGACCCGGCGCAGTTGATGCAGATGGTGGCAAAGCAGGCGAAGAACGGCGCGCAGTTTACGCCGCAGGGCGTGCTGAAGTGGCCCATCAGCGCGGTGAAGCCGGATGAGATTATTGCCGAGGCAAAGACGCTGCTGGAAAGCATTGAGACGCCTTAAGGGCAGGGAACAGGGATCAGGGAACAGGCAATAGGGATCCTGATACTGCCTGTCATACAATTTGCTCAGTCCGCAGTAGCAGGAGTGATAACCGTGCAGAAGATATTGAGAACCGTAGCTCTATGTGGGGTATTGATGGCGATGAACACAACCATGAAAGCACAACACATCAGCGCAGACGGCGCGATGCAGACGTTCCAGGTGTATAGCGATCAATACTTTGAGGAAGTCTACTTCCACTTCTCGCCGACGGCGGGAACATCTGCCGGGCTGCACCAGTACGACAGCAAGCTGGAGGACTACTCCGCCGCGGGAACGCAGCGCGAGATTGCGGCGCTGCATGCGTGGGACAAGAAGCTGCAGGGCATTGATCCAAGCGCGCTGGATGCGCCGGTGGCGGCGGACTATGCCATCCTGGTGAACAACATTCGCGGGCAGCTGCTGATGCTGGAAGACGTGCGCATGTGGGAGAAGAACCCGGACAACTATTCCAGCGGCGTGACCAACAGTATTTTTGTGCTGATGGAGCGCGACTATGCGCCGGTGAATATCAGGATGTACGCGGCAGTGGAGCGCGAGCGGCAGATTCCGCAGGCACTCCTGGAGGCGCGGAAGAACCTGAAGAATCCGCCGAAGATCTATACAGAGATTGCGCTGGAACAGATTGACGGGCTGGTGAGCTTCTTCCAGAACGATGTGCCGACGGCATTTGCGGGCGCGACGGACGCAGAGACGAAGGCGGATTTTGCGAAGTCCAACGCGGCGGTGATTGAAGCGCTGAAGAGCTATGCGACGTGGATGAAGACGGACCTGCTGCCACGGTCGAATGGCGAGTTCCGGTTCGGCGCGGAGACGTTCCGCAAGAAGCTGCAGTACGACGAGATGGTGGATATTCCGCTGGATAAGCTGCTGCAGATTGCATACGCCGACCTGCACAAGAACCAGGCGGAGTTTCAGCGGGTAGCGAAAGAGATTGACCAGAAGAAGACGCCGCAGCAGGAGTTGGCCGAGCTGGCGACGATCCATCCGGCACCGGACAAGCTGCTGCAGGCGTTCCAGGACAGCTTTGACGGCGAGATTAATTTCATTCGCACGAAGCACATCATTACACTGCCGAGCGATGTGAGGCCGACGCTGGAAGAAACACCGCCGTTCATGCGCGCGACAACGCAGGCTTCCATGGATTCGCCGGGACCGTTTGAGAAGGGATCGAAGAAGGCGTACTTCAATGTGACGCTGCCGGAGAAGGACTGGACGCCGGAGCATGTGGCGGAACACATGGCATCGTTCAATGTGGGCACGATTGTGAGCACGTCAGTGCATGAAGCGTATCCGGGGCACTATGTGCAGTTCCTGTGGCAGCCACAGTTTCCCAGCGATATCCGCAGAGTGCTGGGGGCGAATACCAACATTGAAGGCTGGGCGCACTACTGCGAACAGATGATGCTGGATCAGGGTTACGGACAGCCGGGCGTGGGTGCGAAGGACGAGCACGAAGCGAAGCTGATCCGGCTGGGGCAGTTGCAGGATGCGCTGCTGCGCGACGCGCGGTTCGTGGTGAGCATCCAGATGCACACGCAGGGCATGAGCTTTGACGATGCGGTGAAGTTCTTTGTGAGCGACGGGTACCAGTCACCGGCGATCGCGGAGATGGAGACCAAGCGCGGCACAAGCGACGCAACGTATCTGTACTACACGCTGGGCAAGCTGGAGATCATGAAACTGCGGGCTGACATGCAGAAGAAGCAGGGCGCGAAGTTCACGATTGGCGGATTCCACGACAGCCTGATGCACCAGGGATTCGCACCGATCAAGATTGTGCGCAAGGCGATGCTTGGAGATGACTCTCCGGTGCTGTGAGAGCAGCGGGTCAGCTAGAGCCTGTTATGAACTTGCACCAAGGTAGATTCTTTGCGAACATCTGATTTCTCTCCAGCATGGAGGGATGAGGAATAAGCGACAGGTTGGCTATCCGAGTGACGTAAGCGACGAAGAGTGGGGG
>Ga0302267_10000158_pt1 | contig 86175 bp, 45 predicted proteins | sample III_Bog_E1_3_FD_194555 | JGI IMG/M metagenome (GOLD analysis project Ga0302267, IMG submission 194555) | Peat permafrost microbial communities from Stordalen Mire near Abisko, Sweden - III_Bog_E1_3 | ecosystem: Environmental > Terrestrial > Soil > Wetlands > Peat | place: Sweden: Abisko... | reverse complement strand
ACATGATGACGCGCACCGCTGCGGCGGATTACCACGCCGACGGCATTCACATGAACGCCGTGGACACCGGCTGGGTGACGGACGAGGACCCGGCGCACATCGCCGAGCGCAAGGTGGCGGAGCACCGCTTCCATCCGCCGCTGGACATCGTGGACGGTGCGGCGCGCATCGTGGACCCGATCATCGCCGGCATCAACACCGGCACGCACGTCTGGGGAAAATTCCTGAAAGACTACCGCGAGACGGATTGGTGAGCGGAAATTGAAAATTGATTTTGTTTTTCCGTCGCTTCGTTAGTAACGTGCCGATCAATTATGAATAAGAGCTTGGTGCAGGAACTCGCTTCCAAATTTGTCCAAAGCTACGATTCGGCTGCGAAGGATAAAATTTGGCAAAAGCAGAGTGCGGATTTTCGACGATTCTGGTCAGAACGAGTGCTTGCGCCGGGAAAGGAAACAATTTCCGACGATGACTGCGACGTCATTATTCGAATTCTCGACTATTGCGCAAAGGGCAAAACCAAAGGCGATGAGGTCGTTGCCCATGTGGGGTTGACCCAAGTCAAGTGGCGGAAAGTTTTTAACAATCTTCACTCTGACAAAGCGCTTGCAAGTTTGGTGGATTCCATTTTTAAGGAGGCCAACATTGACCGTAAGGCGCAATTAATTGATGAGCTTTATGCAGCAAACGCTGCCGGGAAAAAATACCTAACTGGCGAAGGTGGAAATGTGTTGAACGCGCTGCTCGCGGCGTATGACCCAGTTAAGAATTTGTCGGCCGTAGCTATGAAGCACCGAAAGGCTCTCATGGACTTTTTGGAGATAAAATCGCCTTTTGATTGGGCTTCAGCTTCGATTGGAAAACGGATTTCACATAGTAATGAATCCATTCAAGAGGCCACTCGTGCTCTTGGTCTGACCGGTTCTGCGCGGACACTATACCAGTTTTTGTATTCCGAACCGGTCTCGAATCTCTGGCAAGACACCATCAAGCGAGAGGGCAAACAAGTGGTTGTCACCGTTCCGCAAAATGCTGAGGTTGAAAATAACAAGACGTCTAACGAAGGCGAGATGCGGGAATCTCTGCGAATCCAAGCCGCCCTTGCAGAAATTGGAACGAGGATGGGATTTCAAATTTGGCTGCCACGCGCCGACCGTGGCAGAGTGCTGACACAATGGAAACCTGATATTGGCGTCTTGCTTGAGGAGCTTCCAGTCGGTTTCGACCAAACTACGATGAAAACCATTGAGCAAATTGATGTGCTTTGGCTCAAGAAGCGAACGATAGTCAGGGCTTTTGAAGTTGAACACACCACATCAATTTATTCTGGAATTCTTCGGATGGCGGACTTGCTGGCAATGCAGCCGAATCTCAAGATTAAACTGCACATCGTTGCACCCGCTTCAAGACGCGAAAAAGTTTTTCAAGAAATCCGGCGACCTGTCTTTGCGTTGCTTGAAGGAGGTGCATTGTCGGACATCTGCACCTACCTTTCATACGACAATGTTGCCGATTTGCGCGAAGAAAAACATCTTGAGCATTTGTCGGACAATGTGATTGAGGAATACGAAGACAAATCACAGGAAGCATAGCACCGTAGGTGCGGAATCTTTGTAGCGCCGCCATTCCAAAACAAATCCAGCTCCGTCAGGAGCGGCATATTCCGCCCGGCCACCCAATGCCGCTCCTACGGAGCTGGCGGATTCAATAATTTGGTTTTCCCGTCCGCAGTCGAGGTTTTTTATGAGATAAAACCTCGAGTCCGGGATAAATAACCTTGTTGGCGGAACAAATAACCTTGGGTCCCATTCATAAAACCTCCACTGCGCCATATTAAACCTTGGGGGCGAGGGAGAAAACCTCGGGTCCGGCATAAATAACCTCGACGGCGAGATCCATAACCTCGGGTCCGCCGCATATAAGCTTGAGTGTGGCAGGGAAAACCCCGGTTGCCAGCCAGATAACCTCGTCTGGCCGGCGGAGAACCTCACTTGCCAGAGGATTAACCTTGTCTGATTGGTTGGTTCACGCCGATGGACGGTAAATTTGTGCGGTCCGGCTTGATCTTCGCCCAAAACCGGCTGCGCCCGTTTAACCCATCCGGTTTTCAGCGGGTTTTCAGCCATTCCGTCAGCAGCGGGCTGGCGGGAATCCAGCGGGCGCGGACTTGCGGCGGCGTGACGGTGGCGTCCAGCATCAGGCTTTCGGCAATGTAGATGTTGCCGTCGCCGTAGTAGCAGAGCGGGGGACAAAACAGCAGGCCGGGCAACTGGTCGCAGGTCAGGTTGAGGGTGGTGAGATTGGTCGCGCCGGAGAACGGAAACGAATTCAATTCCACCGGCGTGCCATCGCGCAGCACGCGCACGACTTCGGCCATGAGCGCGGCGTTAGTGGTGGTGACCACCGGACCAAATTTATATTGCTTCCGCGCAGTCATCTCGCGGAAGGTGGCGGTGCGCCAGTTGAACGTCGGCTGCTTGATGTTGCGGTAGGGCGCATACGCGGGCATTTCGGAGCCGCAATCCACCATGACATAGGCGGTGACGGGCTGGCCGGGAACGGCACCGACTTTCGCGGGGTTGATGGAACCCATGAGGCCGATGACCGTCTGCGGTTCCGTCAAGGTGAGTTGCAGGCAGGCTTCCTCGTAGTCGTGCACATAAACCTCGCCGCCGCCGGTCAACGAATCGTGGAAATAGCCGGCGTGGGTGGAAGCGGATTGGGCCGTGATGTAAAACGGCAGGCCCAGGCCGTCGCCCGTCGCTGCCTCGTGCCCGGCAAAAAAGCCGAGCGCCAAGGCGAACCCCAGCGTCACCAGCGCCAGGCCGAACCCGACGACCGCCGTGATCAGCAGCAACCATTTTGTTTTGGTCTTCACCCTGTGTTCTTTGATTTTGTCCAACGGGGACGGCGTGGCGGCTGCGAAATTCCCGGCGCGGTTTTATTTCAAGGATTTGGGAATGATCGGCGGATGGTCGCAGGGGCCGACGAGGCTGTTAATGGCATTCCAGAACTGGGCGACGCCGAAGGGTTTTTGCAGGAAGTTGATGGTTAGCCGGGAGCCGGCAAATTCCTGGACGCAATCATTGTCGTAGGCCGTGATCATCAGCACCGGAGGCCTGACGGGCTGCTCCGCGAGCTTGCGCAGCAGTTCACCGCCGTCGAGGCCGGGATGCCGCCAGTCGGTGATGAGCAGGTCCGGCACAATCTGCGCCAGCGCCTGCCACGCGGTGTCGCCGTTTTGGAACGGGAGCAGGTCCAGGTCATCGAACCATTCGCGCAGATAGGTCTCAAGCAGTTGGAGCATATACTTCTCATCATCCACGAGGACGATGCGAAGTTTCTTCGGGCGCGGGGTTGGAACGGCTTGGCTCATCATGGTGCCGGTGCAATCAATGCTCAGGTCATGCCGACCCCATCATACTGCGCCCGCCAAGGCCAAATCACAAGCCCCGACCGCGCGGCCGGGCGCGGCTTCAGGTGACGGAGAGAATTTTCGCCGCCGCTTTCGCGCCGCCGAAGGTGAGCGGTGGCGTGTCGCCGCATTTTTTGCCGATGAGCTGTTCACCTAACGGCGATTGCGGGGTGATGACGAGAATTTCCTTCCGGTCGTGAATGATTTCCGTGCCACCGGCGCGCGGGCCGACGAAATAATAGGATTTTTCGCCGCCATGTTCCAGTTCCACCAGCGCGCCGAGGTTGATGGCGTCGCCGGCGGCAAATTTCTTCACGCCCAGCTTTTGATACTCGGCGATGGCGGCTTCCAGCTCCGCCGCCTGCTTGGACTGGCCGCGCGCGAGGTAGGAGGCTTCGAGGCCGCGCGTGTCGTATTTGTTTTCCGGCTTGTTGGATTCGTGCGTGGCCTCGGCGCGGGAGAATTGCGCGGCGCGAAAATACACCTCCAGCTCGGCGACGAGCTTGGCGGTGATCTTCTGGAGGATGGCGCGCTTGTTCAAAGGTATTTCCCCAGGATGGGCTTCAACTCGGCCACGGTTTTCTTTGGCCAAAACTTCTTGTCGGTAAAGATGGCGTTCTTGAGTGCGGAGTGGGCTTTCCAATTCGGTTCCGCCGGAATCTGCGCGATGGCGGCGGCGACAATTTTTTTCGCCGTGCCGGCGTTGCGCTGGAGATTGGCGATAATCATTTCGAGCGAGACGTGTTCGTCTTCCTTCCAGCAATCGTAGTCCGTCGCCATCGCGAGTGTCGCGTAGGCAATTTCGGCCTCGCGCGCGCACTTGGCCTCGCCGAAATTGGTCATGCCGATGACGTCGTGACCGGCGGCATGGTTGGCGAGGGATTCGGCGCGCGTGCTGAACGCCGGGCCTTCCATGTTCACATAAGTGCCGCCGTCATGGGTGTTCGCGCTGGCGGCAATGGCGGTGCGTAAAAGAATCTGCCGCAGTTCCTCGCTGATGGGTTCGGCAAACGCAACATGCGCCACGATGCCGCGTCCGAAGAAGGTGTGATTCAGCGATTGCTTGGTGCGGTCGAGGAATTGGTCAATGACCACGATGTCGCATGGCTGATATTTTTCCTGCAACGAGCCGACGGCGCTGACACTGATGATCCATTGCACGCCGAGTTTTTTCATAGCCCAGATGTTGGCGCGATGGTTCAGCTCGCTCGGTAAAATTTTGTGGCCGCGTCCGTGGCGCGGGAGAAAAACCACGTCGCGCCCGGCGAGTTTGCCGGTGAGGAAATCGTCGGAGGTCTTGCCGAACGGCGTTTTGACCTTCACCCATTTCTGTTTGGTGAAGCCTTCGATGCCGTAAAGGCCGGTGCCACCGATAATGCCGATCTTGTGTTTTGCCATGCCGGATTTTTAACCGCGAACGCCGCGAAAGACACGCAAAAACTGGCGACCAATCATTGCGGCAGGGCGGGGGAGGCTGGATTTTTCTCGACTGGCGTTTGGCGGGGAATGGATTTATTCTGCGCCCATGGAACTCTTCAACAAAATTCTCAAGGCCGCCGTGGACGGCGGCGCGTCGGACATTCATATCAAGGTTGGCACGCCGGTCATTTTCCGCATCAGCCGCGAGCTGATTTCGATTGATTGCCCGATTCCGACCGAGCAATGGCTCAACGGCGTGGTTGACGGCATGACGCCGGTGCACATGAAGAAAAAGCTGGAGGAAGACCGGGAGGTGGATTTCTCCTACAACGTCGCGGGGCTGGGGCGTTTCCGCACAAATGTGTTTCAGCAGCGCGGTTCGTGGGCGCTGGCGATGCGCCACGTCAAGGCCACCGTGCCCAGCTTCGAGCAACTCGGCCTGCTGGAGCAGATCAAGACGCTGGCGGAGTCGCCGCGCGGCATCGTGATGGTGGCTGGCTCGACCGGCTCCGGCAAATCCACGACGCTCGCCGCAATGATCGAGCACGTCAACGCCAACTTCAAAAAGCACATTGTCACGCTGGAAGACCCGATTGAATTCGTTTTTGAGGACAACCAGTCGGTGATTGAGCAGCGCGAGATTGGCCTCGACACCGCCACTTTTTACGGCGCGTTGAAACACGTTTTGCGCCAGGATCCGGACATCATCATGCTGGGCGAAATGCGTGACGCGACCACCTTCACTGCGGCGATGAGCGCGGCGGACACGGGACATCTGGTTTTCTCCACGCTGCACACGACGACGGCGGCGCAGTCCATCACGCGCATCCTGGATTTCTTCAAGGCGGATGACCGCGAACAGATCCGCCGCCAGCTCGCCGGCTGTTTGCGCGGCGTGATCTGCCAGCGCATGGTGCCGACGGTGGATGGCAAGATGACACCGGCGCTGGAAATCATGATCAATTCGCCGCTCATCAAAAAAATGCTGGAGGACAACCGGCTGGAAAAACTTACCGCCGCCATCGAGACCGGTGCGGACGACGGGATGCTTACGTTCAACCAGTCGCTGTTCAATCTGGTGAAGGAAGGCCGCGTGTCCGAGAAGGAGGCGCTCGCCAAGGCCAGCAACCCGCAGGCGCTGGAGATGAATTTCAAGGGCATCTTCCTCAACGAAGGTGGTCGCATTGTCGGTTAGTTGGAATTGCAGATGGAATAACTGGGTTGACTAATCACCAACCAGGTTTATCGTTTTTGAAATGCGAGTTTCAAAGCGAACTGATTACGCCTTGCGCGCCCTGTTCACGCTGGTGGATCATTACGGCGGCCAGCCGATTCCCATACGCGAACTCGCGCGGCGCAACGATGTGCCAAAACGGTTTCTCGAACAAATCATGCTCGCGCTCAAGACGCAGGGCTGGGTGGACAGCTCGGCGGGCATCCGGGGCGGCTATTTTCTTGCTAGAAATCCGGCCAAAATCACGATGGGCGAAGTGGTGCGACACTTTGACGGCATTTTGGCACCGATTGATTGCGTGTCCGTCACCGGCTACCAGCGCTGCTCACAGGAATCCGTCTGTCGGTTCCGGCGCATTTTCTATGAGGCGCGCAACTCTGTCGCCAGCTTGATGGATCGCACGACGCTGGCGGAAGTGGCGAAAGGGTTGCCGCTGTCCACGCGGGAAGTTTCCATTGGATTCATTGGCGGTGAGGGGATTTAATTTTTTCAATTTGTCTGTTGACATATTTTTTCAGCCGATGCATAATAACGACATTGTTAGTAGTTATATGCGCCAAGTGGCTGCTGATTCGATTCGACGGTGGTGGTATGCAGGTGCCGGTTCGAACTCGGATTTTTATTTGAATTAAACAACGACTAAATAAGTCGCATATAAAAACATAAACGAAAAGCCAAACGGAAAACCGTCAGCATCATGAAAACATTGAAACTAAAACAAGCAATTATCGCCGCCGTCGTGGGAACGCAATTCGTGCTGCCCGTATTCGCGGCAGAGAGCGCAGCCACCGGCACGAACGGAACTGCGGCCGTGGAGATTCCCGCCTTCGCCGCCGATGGTGGCAGTCCGGCGCAGGAGGCGGAAATCAAGGCGCTCAAGCAGCAGGTCGAGGCGCTGGTTGAAAAAGTCAGCGCGCTGGAGCAACAGCGCGCGCCGGCGGAGCAGGCGGCGACGATTCAGAATCTGGATCAACAGGTGCGTATATTGCAGCGGCAGCGGGAAATTGACCAGGATACCGCGACGGCCAAGGCCGCGACCGTGCCGAAAGTGACGCTGGGCGCGAACGGGTTTAGCTTCAGTTCGGCGGACTCAAATTTCGTGGCACAGCTTCACGCGGTGCTCCAGTTTGACAGCCGGTCATTCATTCATGACAACAATGCCAAGGGCGTAGACGGGTTTTTGCTCCGGCGCGCACGCCCGATTCTTTCCGGCACGGTGGCGCGTGATTTTGAATACAACTTCACTCCAGATTTTGGCGGCAGCCAGGTGCAGATTTTTGACGCCTATACGATTTACCACGGCGCTCCGTGGTTCCAGGTGGAGGCGGGAAAATTCAAGCCGCCGGTTGGGCTGGAAGCTCTGCAAGCCGACGTGAACCTATCGTTCAACGAGCGTTCGCTGGCAACGGATCTGGTGCCCAACCGCGACTTGGGGCTGGCGCTGAAGGGTGATTTATATGGCGGCGTGGCCAGCTATGTCGTGGGCATTTTCAACGGGGCTTCGGACTATAACAGCACGGTCACGAACTCGTATGCCCAGAACAACAAGTCGGTGGACGCGCGGCTGTTCTTTCAGCCGTGGAAAAATTCCGACGTGAACGCGCTGCGCGGATTCGGTTTCGGCGCCGGTGGCAGCTTTGAAAACGACAATCCGGCGACCAATTCGACCACGGGTTTGACACCGGGCTATACGACAGACGGCCAGCAAAAATTTTTCAGCTATAACAAGAACGTATATGCCGACGGCGTGCACTGGCGGCTTTCACCGCAGGCATATTATTACTACGGGCCGTTCGGGCTGCTGGGTGAATATGCTATTTCCGACCAGCATGTGAGCAACGATTCGGCCGGCGGCGTCAAGAATGTTGACGTGCATAATACCGCTTGGGAGATCGCCGGTTCCTGGCTGCTCACCGGCGAAGATGCTTCCTACAGCGGCATTACGCCCCGGGAAAATTTCGCCCCGCGCCTTAACCAGTGGGGTGCGTGGCAGGTCGTGGCGCGTTACGCCGAGCTGAATGTGGATGATGATGTGTTCAAGGGTTCCAATTTCAACACCAGTCTGGCCAGCCCGAAGGCGTCCGCCGATAGCGCGCAGGCGTGGGCTTTGGGTCTCAATTGGTATCTTAATAAAAACGTCCGTGCCAACGTGAGCTTCTCGCACACGACCTTTGGCGGCTATACCGGCTCCCGGACCGGCGTGCCGGCGCAGGCGGAAAATGTGCTGTTCACCCGCATCCAACTGGCGTTTTGATCGCAACTGCAAAACATCATTTCATGAGAACTTTTTTGATCCTTGCTCTGCTGCTCGCATTTGCCGTTTCCATAAACGCGGCGGAGGTCAAGTTGCTCAACGTCTCCTACGATCCGACGCGTGAGCTATATTCGGAATACAACACCGCCTTCACCAAATACTGGAAGGCCAAATCCGGCGACGATGTGACCATCTCGCAATCGCACGGCGGTTCCGGCAAGCAGGCGCAGTCCGTCATCAACGGCCTTGAAGCCGACGTGGTGACACTCGCGTTGGCCTACGACATTGACGCAATTTCCACGCAGGCGCGGCTGCTGCCTGCGGACTGGCAAAAGCGTCTGCCGAATGACAGCACGCCTTACACCTCGACGATTGTTTTTCTTGTCCGCAAAGGCAATCCGAAAGGCATCAAGGACTGGGATGATGTCGTGAAAAATGGCGTGAGCGTCGTGGTGGCAAACCCAAAAACCTCCGGCGGCGCCCGTTGGGCGTATCTCGCGGCCTATGCCTACGCGTTGGAAAAAAATAATCACGATGACGCTGCGGCGCGTGATTTCATCAGCAAGCTCTACAAAAATGTGCCGGTGCTGGATTCCGGCGCGCGTGGTTCCACTGTCACCTTTGCCCAGCGCCAGATTGGCGATGTGCTGCTGGCGTGGGAAAATGAGGCGCACCTCGCGCTCAAGGAATTCGGTGCGGACAAATTTGACATCGTCACGCCGTCATTGAGCATTCTCGCCGAGCCGCCGGTGGCCGTGGTGGACAAAAACGCCAACCGGCATCATACGACCGAAGTGGCGACCGAGTATTTGAAATTCCTTTATTCCGACGAAGGCCAGGAAATCGCGGCGAAGAATTTTTATCGCCCGCGCAATGCGGCCGTTGCCGCGAAATACGCCGCCAATTTCAACCAGGTGAGACTGGTCACCATTGACCAGGAATTCGGCGGCTGGACGAAGGCGCAGCAGACGCACTTTGCCGACGGCGGAGTTTTTGACCAGATTTATCAGCAGTAAAAAAGTAACGGACAATTTTCACCATGCGCACCGCGCAAATCAAAAACAGCCTGTCGTCCGGCTGCCGGAATGGCTGGAACTCGTTCGCCGGCAGGTGGGCTCGCTGCACTATGGCGTGGTGGAAATCGTCGTGCATGATTCGCAGGTGACACAGATCGAAACAACCGAACGGGTGCGGCTGGATCGGCCGTCCGCGAAAAGCAAATTTTAAACGGAAGATAAATTATGACCATTGCCACATTGACCAAAACTTTTTCCCGCCCGGCGCGCACCTCCCAGCGTGACCTTGCCGAGTTGCTCGCGCCGCTGGAAAAAATCGCCGCTACCTCGCCGAACCTTGTCGCCAATCACGACGCGCGCTTTGAAGTGGACGGCGCGAGCTACGAGCTGCCGCGCTACCTGTTTGTCGGCCCGCGCGGCGGCGACACGCCCATCCGCGTCGGCATTTTCGCCGGCATCCACGGCGACGAGCCGGAAGGCGTCCACGCGCTCATCCAGTTCATCAAGCTGCTGGAATCCAAGCCGGAACTCGCCACCGGCTATTATCTTTCGTTCTATCCCGTCTGCAATCCCACCGGCTTCGAGGACAACACGCGCCACTCGCGCGGCGGCAAGGATTTGAACCGCGAGTTCTGGCGTAATTCCACCGAACCGGAAGTGCGTCTGCTTCAGGCCGAACTGATTTCGCGTTCGTTCCAGGGAATTATTTCTTTGCACACCGACGATACGAGTGCCGGCTTTTACGGCTTCGCCCACGGTGCAACCCTGACGAAAAACCTCATCGCGCCCGCGCTGGCGGCGGCGGAAAAATTTCTGCCGCGCGACGAACGTCCGGTGATTGATGGCTTCAATGCCCGCAACGGCATCATCCGCGAAGGTTACGACGGCATCCTGAACGCGCCGCCGAAAATCCATCCGCGCCCATTCGAGATCATTTTGGAGACGCCCGCCGCGCCGCCGGAGTATTTGAAGGAGCTGGCTTTTGTCTCCTCGCTCCAGACAATTTTGCTCGAATACAGCAAGTTCATCGCCTACGCTCCGAACCTCTAAACTGTGGCGAACGAACGCATCAAGGCCAGAAAAATCCGCGTGCTGCCGGGCTTCAAACTGACGCTCGGCTTCACGCTTTTTTACCTCAGCCTCATCGTGCTGATTCCGCTCGCCGCCGTCTTCTGGAAAACCTCCACGCTGACCTGGCCGCAGTTCTGGCACACCATCACCATGCCCACGGCGATGGCTTCATATCGTCTGACGTTTGGCGCGTCTTTTCTCGCTGCGCTGATGAATGCGTTTTTTGGTTTGATTGTCGCGTGGGTTTTGGTGCGCTACGAATTTTTTGGAAAAAAAATCGTGGACGCGCTGGTGGATTTGCCGTTCGCGCTGCCAACCGCCGTCGCCGGCATTACGCTCGCCGCGCTATATTCCAAGAACGGCTGGATCGGCCAGTTACTCGAACCGCTCGGCATCCAGGCCGCCAACACGCAGCTTGGCATTTTCATCGCGTTGACCTTTATCGGTCTGCCGTTCATCGTGCGGACGGTGCAGCCGATTCTCGAAGACCTCGACCCGGAACTCGAAGAAGCCGCGTCCAGCCTCGGCGCGAACCGCTGGCAGGTTTTCTGGCGCTTGATATTGCCGATGCTCACGCCCGCGCTGCTCACGGGCTTTGCGCTGGCGTTCGCGCGCGCGCTGGGCGAATACGGCTCGGTCATTTTCATCGCCGGCAACATCCCGATGAAGACGCAAATCACGCCGGTCATCATCATGGGCGAACTGGATATGTTTGAATACGGCAAGGCCACCGCCATCGCCGTCGTCATGCTTGTAGTCTCGTTTGTGCTGCTGTTAAGCATTAATGTGCTGCAATGGTGGACGAATCGCTATAACACCAACAACCTTGCATGACGCCCGCCGCGACCACCTGCCACATGCCGCACTTGGTGGTGCATCGTCATACGACCAGCGAGCCGCCGGTCGTGCGCCGTGTGCTCATCGGCGTCGCACTAGTTTTTTTAAGCTTGTTTTTGTTTCTGCCGCTGGTGTTCGTGTTCACGCAGGCGTTTGCCAAGGGCATCGGCTTCTACCTTGAAACGCTGCACGATCCGAACGCTTGGAGCGCCATCAAGCTGACGCTGCTCGCTGCCGGTATTTCCGTGCCGCTGAACTGTGTCTTTGGCGTCTGTGCGGCCTGGGCGATTGCGAAGTTTGATTTTCGCGGCAAGAATGTCTTGCTCACGCTAATTGATTTGCCGTTCTCGATTTCGCCTGTCATTGCCGGGCTAATATATGTTTTGGTTTTTGGCGCACAAGGTTGGCTCGGCTTGAAATTCCCTCAACTCGCAGACTGGATGACGGATCACGATCTCAAAATCATTTACGCGTCGCCGGGGATCATTCTTGCGACAATTTTTGTCACCGTGCCTTTCGTTGCTCGTGAATTGATTCCGCTCATGCAAGCGCAAGGCCGCAGCGAGGAGGAAGCCGCCCGCGTGCTGGGTGCCAGCGGCTGGCAGACATTTTGGCGCGTGACCTTGCCCAACATCAAATGGGGTTTGATCTACGGCGTCATCTTATGCAATGCCCGCGCGATGGGCGAATTCGGCGCGGTCTCCGTCGTCAGCGGTCACATTCGCGGCCAGACGAACACGATTCCATTGCACATCGAGGCGTTGTATGATGACTACAATTTCACCGGCGCATTCGCCGTGGCGTCGTTGCTGGCGTTTCTGGCGCTCATCACGCTCGGCTTGAAGACGTGGGTGGAACACAAGAACGCTGCGCTGAACAAAATGGCGATTTCCAAATGAGCGTCGAAGTCAAAAACGTCACGAAAAAATTCGGGAGCTTCACCGCGCTCGACAACGTCAGCCTCAAGGTCGAGTCCGGCGAACTCGTCGCACTGCTCGGGCCGTCCGGCTCAGGCAAGACCACGCTGCTCCGCACCATCGCCGGCCTTGAGTTTCCCGACAACACCGGCGAGGCGCAGGTCTTGTTTTATGGCGAGGATGTGACGCAGATTCCCGCCAGCGAACGCAAGGCCGGTTTTGCCTTTCAGCATTACGCGTTGTTCCGCCACATGAGCGTGTTTGAAAACATCGCGTTCGGTCTGCGCGTGCGCCCGAAACCGACACGTCCGCCGGAAGCTGAAATCCGTGCGCGCGTGGAAAAATTGCTGCACCTCATTCAGCTCGAACCGCAGGCGAAGCGTTTTCCGTCGCAGCTTTCCGGCGGCCAGCGCCAGCGCGTCGCGCTCGCCCGCGCGCTCGCGGTAGAACCAAAAGTTCTCCTGCTCGACGAGCCGTTCGGCGCGCTCGATGCGAAGGTGCGGAAGGAATTGCGCCGCTGGCTGCGACAGCTGCACGACGAGATCCACGTCACGACGCTGTTCGTGACGCACGATCAGGAAGAGGCGTTGGAAGTTTCCGACCGCGTGGCGATTTTGCGCGACGGCAAAATCGAGCAGATTGGCACGCCGGAGGAGATTTACGATCATCCCGCGTCGCCGTTCGTTTATGATTTTCTGGGCAACGTGAATTTGTTCAGCGGCCGCGTGAAGGACGGTGCGATGGTCATTGGCGGGACGGAATTTGCCGCGCCGGATGCGGCAGGCGAACCGGATTCGGAGGCGGTTGCTTTCGTGCGCCCGCACGACATTCGCGTGACGCGCCAGTCGAATGGCCCTGCGCTCGCCGCGCAGGTCGTCCGGTCCAACGCCGCCGGGCCGGTGGCGAACCTGGAATTGAAGCGGTTGGACAGCGGCGAGGTTTTCATTGTGCAGTTGAGCAAGGAACTGTTTCAGGAGCTGTCGCCCAAGCCGGGCGAGCCGGTTTTTGTGGAGCTGAAGAATGTTAAAGTTTTCCCGGACGACTATTCCATTTGAACTTTGTTTGACTCCGCCTCGCGCCGGTCTATTGTTTCGCGCATGGCCGACAAACATTATCGCAGCCTCATCAAAGGCGTCTCGTGGCGCATCACCGGAAGCATCGATACGCTGATCATCTCCTATTTCATAACGCACAAGCTAAAATGGGCGTTGAGCATCATGAGCGTCGAGTTTTTCACGAAGGTCTTGCTGTATTATTTCCACGAACGCGTCTGGGAAAACCTTTCGTTCGGGCGCGTGAAAGAAGCCAAGAAAAACCGGCCGAATTTTGAGATTTAACTTATGCACTGCCTGCGCCGCGCTTCGGTGCGGGCGAAAATCGGGCGGCAGAGGGAATTTGAAAACGTATTTGCCAGTTTTATATAATCTGCAGAAACCTCATGCAAATAAACCGGCTCAATCTTTTGTGCGTTTCTAAAATCCCGCTTCCGGCGCATTTATTGTCATAGAATTTTGACGTTTTTTTTGTCGGCCTATGTCGGAATAGCCCGGCATTTAGAATGTGCCCCCGTGATTCAACCCTGCTTCCGCTCGCCCCGTAAGACTTTGACCGGCTCGGGCAATTTGTAATGCCGTTTCAAACCCTGTTCGTTCAGCAGTCCCGCCGGCACCCGGGCAATGAATTCAGGGAAGCTGCGCTCGACCCGGTCACGGATTAGTTTCTGCCCCGTTTTGGAAGCCCAGAAATCATCCTCAATTTTCGTCAGGGCGATGGCGGCCTCGTCGCTCGTCATGTTCTCGCGCTTGGCCAGCGCCCAGACCAGTTCCGGGTCGCCCGGCAAGGCTGCGGGGAACGGCACAAATTTTAGCGTGACTTCCGGTTCGTCACTGCCTTCCGGTGCGAGCGGTCGCACAATTGAGGGGCTCAAGTTGAATTCCATGCATGGTCAGTTCGACCTCGACACTCCCGCCCAACGCCGATATCTACCGCCGGGGCGCTGGGCAATGGCGAACGGGTCTGGATTCTCGCCAAGCTGCCCGGCCACCTCCGGGTCGCCGGCGATGACCATCACGGCGGGTTTGATGCCCATGGAGGCGCCGTTGGCCGCTATGTAGGCGGCGAAGGATTTCAGCCATTTGTCAAAATCTGAATCTTTTGGGGGGATGGGGTCGGAATACATATATTTGTGTTTGTTATTTGTTTAGGTGTGTTGTGTGGTTTGTTTTGTGTGTTGTTTGACAAAATCAGGTGCTTTATAGGAGTAAATGTCTATTTTGCAATATGTTACAAACATTTTTTCAAAGGCAGGCAGCCCGTTCCGAGCCATTCCCAAAGCCTTGGCAGTCGCTCCCAAGACCTTGGGAGGCGTTCCCGGTGCATTGGTAGCCGCTCCCAAAGCTTACAGAACCGCTGGGAAATAAGGGTGCTTGGACCGGCGATTAGCCAAAATCAGCCGGCAGCCACGGTTCACGAAGAAATCGTAGTCCGGCAAGGCTGGGAAAGATCCGGCGTTGGCGGAAACACCCAGCAGTCTAGCCGGTCACTATTTTTCAAATATCTGTTGACTACGGCTTGATGTGTGTAATATATTCTATTACACGATTTGCAAACATTAATTTACACCCGATGTTGTGACGACATAGTATGACTGTGAGAATTGCTGGCTTAAAACCATTGCGCCACGCGATGGTTGCTATCGGTCGGTCAGGCCGGACTAAAACTTCAATGACGAAGCGGGTCTTGAGTGAATGCCAAGTGCCGCGAGTCGGCTTTTGTGCTGCTTTAGGTTTTGGCCTGCTGTTCGCCGGCCCAGTTGTGACCGCCCAAGTGGCGGTTTCAGTTGGCGCCGGCTCGTATGCCTCATTCGTGCCGCCGATTGACCAGCAGGCGGATGAATATTATGGGCCGGGAGCCCAGGAGATGATAAATTTGGTTTCCACTCTGCATCTTGACCCGTCCCTGGCCGGCTTGCCGCTGCCCAGCAACAAGTGGTGGACGGATACCTTAATGGGCGTTCGTGGCTGGAGTGAAACTACGACGAACTCGATGACGCAGGATCCGTATGGCGGCCAGCTCTGGGGATTTCCTTACATGCTGGCGCCCAACGCCAATGGCTTTAAACTCTATTTTCCAAATTCGTGGCCCTCAAACGCACCGCCGGTAAATGGAAATTTTGGCGTCAATGTAAACAACGGCACGGCTCTGCCTGTCACCGGTGCCATCCCCTTGGCCGTGGGGCCAAACGACATGCTCATCGCGGATTTTGATGAGGCCACTTATCCGGCCGGGTGGGCGACCACCGGAACAGCTTTTGGAACCGGGCCGAAAATTGGCGGCCAGTGGACCGGCCAATCCACCGTTTCTGGATTTCTGGGTGGTGCCTGTGTCAATTCCTACTATAACACTCAGAACAGCCCGACCGGCACTTTGACCTCGCCCAATTTCACCATCCAGAAAAACTACATCGAACTTCTGGAGGGTGGCGGTAACTATGCCCCAACCAATGCGACCGTCGCGGCCGTCGAACTGGTAATTAGTAATAATATTGTCGCTTATGCCACTGGCAAGAATTCCGGAACCCTGGTTTGGAATACCTGGGATGTTTCAGCCTATCAGGGTCAGACCGCGCAGATTAAGATGGTGGATACGGCGACTGGCTCCTGGGGGTATGTCTTATGTTCCTGGATTGTGCAAACCGACAATGGCGGCAATCCCGCCTCACGCTATACGAGCACCTATATGGCGGCGCAATCTGACGTGACCGGCTGGAGCGACTGGGGGTTCCAGTTCAAGCTGCCCGATACCAACGGTAACTACATCCAGATGACCATGGCTCGGGGTGTACCGTTTATATGGACTACGTATGCCGGTGTGAGTCCGGCCATCAACATTGGCACGACCACAATCTACGGCGCTAATAACAATTCGATTTCGCTGGCCAGCGTCACCAGTTTTACGAACACGGCCTTTTCGTTTAACTATTCAGGCGGTTGCAGCTATGGGGTGTTTGCGCCCAGCAACACCATCTTCACCGTATCCGGCACGACGGTGACTGCGCAGTTGTCCGGCACCAACAACTTTCTCGTGTTTGGTTTGCTGCCAAACTACACCAACCTGAACGAGTTCGCGCAATACGCCTATGCCGAAGTGACCAACACCGTGATGAATTGGACTTACGACCAGGTAAATGGGCTGGTGGACAGCACTTGGACGCTTTCAACCACGCCGCTCAATGGCAGCGGGCAGACCAACACCCTGCAAGGGTGGCTGCCACATCATTACCACACGACGCAGAATAACCTCGTCTTCAAGCCCTACACCTACCTGACGCCACGCGGGCTGATGAAGGTGGCCGCCGGAAATCAGTTTCAGGTCAATTTCCCCTTTCACGGAATTGCGCCGGCGCTGCCCGCGCCGCATCTCAACGGCCTGACCAATGATTATGTCCAGAGCTGGATGCAGACCTATGTGCAGAACTTCGCCCTCGCGGGACATCCTACTGGCGACGAGACTTATGGTGCCGGCAAAGACTTTGGGGTCACGGCCCAATACATGACTTTTGCCCAGCAAATGGGGCTTACGAACATAGCGGCGCAGCTCCTGGGCGCGCTCGAGGGCAGGTTTCAGGACTGGTATACTTATACGCCCGGGGAGGCCAACCACTACTTCGCGCTTTATACCAACTGGCCCGCGCTGATTGGGGATGACGCCAGCTATGGTTCGCAGGCGTTTAACGACAACCATTTCCACTACGGTTACTTTATGGTTGGCACGGCGCTGACGGGCCTGGCCGACCGGGCCTGGCTTGCTCAATACGGGCCAATGGCCAAGCTGGTCGCCAAGGAATACGCCAACTGGGACCGCACGGACCTGAATTTCCCCTTCTTCCGCACGTTTGACATCTGGGAAGGCCATTCCTGGGCGGGCGGGACAAGCAACGCCGGCGGGGAAAATCAGGAGTCCTCTTCCGAGGCTATGAATTCATGGGTCGGCATTTTTCTAATGGGCAACGCGATGAACGACAATGCGATGACCGCTGCCGGCGCGATGGGTTATGCCATGGAATCTGCGGCGGTGAACGAGTATTGGCAGGATATCTACCAGACCAACTTCCCGGCCAGCTACGGCAAGTCTATGAATGGTCAGGTTTGGGCGGCGGGGTTGAGTTATGCCACCTACTTCGACGGCGATCCCGCTTGGGTTTACGCCATCCAGATGGTGCCGCAAAACCACTGGAACAATTATCTGGTCCGCAACAAGGCATATGCTTTATATCAATTTACGAATATGTGGAACGACCGGATCAACTGGCAGCCCCAATGGAGCAATTCGGTGGCCTATAACAACGGCACCTGGGTGAAATATAACGGCTATATCTGGAGCGCGGTGACCAACGCCGCTTCCGGAAATACCATTGCGGCCGGCTCGCCCCCACCCAGCTTCACCAACGCCAACTGGAGCGAGCAGGACAACATTTCCACCTCCACGGCGCAGGATTTGGGCGCTTATCCGGGCAATTACATATTGGCCTGGGAAATGATGTTCAATCCGGATGATGTCGCGGCCCAGTTTGCCGCCAGCTATGTTACCAATGGCCCGATCACCAGTGACGGCACTTACTCTGGAATTACCTACTATCTGGACCAGACGCTGCGTGGCCTCGGTGATCAGGACACGAACTGTTACACCAGCATCCCGACCAGCCAGGTCTATTACAACCCGCGCACCGGCGCCCGCACCACCATCATTTTCAACCCCGCCGCCACGGCCCAGACGGCGACGGTTTACAGCAACGGAATTCCGATCAATACCCTCAGCGCCGCGCCCGGAACGCTGACCGTCCATGCCAGCCCGCTGCCGGGGACGTTTGAGCCGACGCTGGCCCGGAACACGCAATTGAGCTGGCCGACCACGGTGGGCGACAACTATCAGGTCCAGTGGACGACTCCGCCGGCCAACGGCAGCTCGATCTGGAGCAACCTGACCGGCGTGATTGCCGGCAATGGCGCGACCAACACCCTGTTCGACCCGCTGGGGGCAAACGGTGCCCGGGCATACCAGGTGCTGCAATACACCACCTATGTTGTCACCAACCTGCTCAATGGCGGATTTGAACTTGGCACGGGGACGACCGCCTCCAACTGGACCACCGCCGGCACTCTGATGCCGGTCCGGGTGAGCACTAATTCGCACTCTGGCGCTTATTCCATGTATCTCGCCAACACCAACTCACTTAATTACCAAGGACAGAGTGGCATCAATTTCTATCAGGACACTGATAGCCAGCACGCCACCGGGGTTGTTCCGGGATTGACTTATAACTTCTCATTTTTGGCGCAGCAGGTTTTCAGCGTCGGCGCCGGGCTGGTGCAGAGTTATAAACTTACCTGGTTGACCAGTAGCGACGGCTCGATTACCCCATCAGTTCTTAATAATGTCAGTTTCTCGGGCGGTAGCGGGTATTGGAGCCAGACCCAGGTGTCTGGCTTGGTGGCGCCCACCAATGCCGCTTATGCCAAAATCACGTTTACTTCGACCACTGGCGCGGTATCAAACTCAACACAGGCAGTTCTGATCGACAATGTGTCATTGACCACCAGTGCCCCCGGTTCAACCAATGCGCTGCCGGTCACCGTGGAGTCGGGCTGGCAGGTCAGTTGGCCCTCGGCAAACTATGTCACCTATGGCCTGAAGCGCGCGCCAGCGCTGAGCCCGAGCAACGGGTGGTCGGACGCGGGCTTAAGCTTTAATGGCACCGGCAGCACGCTGTCCTTCTTCGATCCGGCGAGCACCAACCAGTTCCAGTTCTATCAAATTTACGCCCAGCCCTGATGAAAACCCAACGCCTCGGCCAGTCATCTCTGTTCACCCCGCGCCTGGCCTACGGCTGTATGCGCATCGCGGGCACTTGGGAGCCAAAGGAAATCAGCCAGACGCATCGCGACCGCGCGACGAAGGCGGTGCTGGCGGCGTTCGAGGCTGGCTACACTCTGTTTGATCATGCGGACATCTATTGCGCCGGCGCGTGTGAAGAACTCTTTGGCCACATTCTCCGCGACACGCCGTCGCTCCGGCAAAGCAGCTTTCTCGTCGCCACCAAGTGCGGCATCTGTTTCGCCGACAATCCGCCCGGCTCGCCGCACCGCTATGATGTGTCCAAGCAGCATATCATCTGGAGTTGCGAACAGTCGCTCAGGCGGCTCGGGCGGGAAACGATTGATATTTACCAGTTGCACCGGCCCGACCTGCTCATGAATCCCGTCGAAGTCGCCGAGGCGTTCGCCCAGCTCAAGCAGTCGGGCAAAGTCCGTTATTTCGGCGTGAGCAATTTTCTGCCGAGCTTCGTGAGTTGTTTGCAAAGTGCGTTGAACGAGCCGCTGCTGGTCAATCAGGTGGAAATTCACCTTGGCCGTCTTGACTGCTTGACTGACGGCACGCTTGACCAATGCCTCGCGGAAAAAATCACCCCGCTTGCTTGGAGCCCGCTGGGTGGCGGCTGGCTCGGCACCGGCGGCGAGGTCGGCGCGGATCATCCTCGGCGAAAACATTTCCTGTCGGTCCAAAAAGCCGTGGATGACATGGCCGTCAAATATGGCGTTTCGCGCAGCGTGCTGTCGCTGGCCTGGCTGCTCAAACATCCGAGCCAGATCATCCCGATTGTGGGTTCGTCTAATCCGCAGCGCATCAAGGAGGCGGTCCTGGCCGACTCCGTTGAATTGAGCCGCGACGACTGGTATCGGTTGCTGGTGGTCGCCCGGGGCGAGAAATTGCCGTAGGCGACAGCATTTCTGTGAATTTTTTAAGATGAAAACTCAAATTTACAGCGCGCTTTCGACTACAACTTCGGAAATCAATCGCCGCGCCGGTGGCGGTCTTAGGCGCACAGCAACCTGGCTGGCGATGACCTATCTCGTGACTTTTCAGTCGCATGGCTTGGCACAGAACGATGCGGCCCCATTGCGCGGCGGTCCGACCGAAATTCCCGATGCGCCCAATTACACCGCGCCCGAAAGCCACCGGCTGGATTTCAATTTCAATCAGGACTGGAAGTTCATCAAACAAAACGCCGCCGGCGCCGAACACGCCGTCTTTGATGACAGTTCGTGGAGCGACGTGAGTTTGCCGCACACCTTCAATGATGTGGATTCATTCCGGAACTGGCGGTCGCACAACGCGCGAAACGGCCCGGATGATGACCGGGAAAAATTCTTCGAGGGCAAGGTCTGGTATCGCAAACATTTTACCCTCGATGCGGCGTGGTCGGGACGGAAGGTGTTTTTGGAATTTGAAGGTGTCCGGAACACCGGAAAGTTTTATGTGAATGGCAAGCTGGTAGGTGAACACTCGAACCAAGTTGGCCCCTGCGGACTGGACGTGACCGATTTTGTCCGGTTCGGCGCGGACAATGTGATTGCCGTCCAGGTGGACAGTAACATGCTCGCCAAAGATCCCGCCGGTTTTTCTTACGGCTGGAGCGCGCAGGCTTTCTATCCGCCGTTTGGCGGTTTGGTGAAGGACGCGGTGCTTCATATCACCGACCGGCTTTACCAGACGCTGCCGCTTTACAGCAACTTGAAAACCTCCGGCATTTATGTTCACGAGCAGGACATTGACACCGGCAAAAAAACGGCGCAACTCACCGTTGATGCCGAAGTCGCCAACGATTACACCACGCCGCAGACGGCGGTGTTCGAGGCCTGGGTCGTGGATCGCGACGGTAAGGTGGTTTGGAAAAAAAACACGGCTGCACAGGCAGTTGCGGTTGGTGTAAAGATAAAATTGTCCGTGAATGGCCCGCTGGCGGACATTCATTTTTGGTCGCCGGACTACCCATATCTTTATCGTGTCTTCAGTTCGTTGACGGTTGGCGGCAAAGTTGTTGATGTCTGCCAGACACCGCTCGGAGTTAGACTGCTTACCTTCAGCGCCAAGGAAGGTTTGAAAATCAACGGCCATCCCATATATCTCAAAGGTTACGCGCCGCGCACGACGATGGAATGGGCGGTCACGGGCATTCCGCAGGATTGGATGACCGAGTATGACTACAAGCTGATGAAGGAGAACAACGCGAACTTCATTCGTCCGATGCACGTCGCGCCGCGCAAGCACCAGATCGAGTCGGCCGACAAGTTCGGCATTATCATGACCTGTCCTGCCGGCAACGGCGAAGGCGATGACCCGAATACGCCGGAAGGCAATGCGCGCTGGGCCGACCGCGTCGCCTTGATGCGCGACGTGACAATCTATTATCGCAACAACCCGAGCGTGGTGTTTTACGAGGCCAGCAATTCCGGCATCACCAAAAAACATATGCAGGACATGGTGGATGTGAAGAACGAATGGGATCCGTATGGCGACCGGTTCAGCGGCACGCGCGGCACCGACGAGAAGACGGAGGACATCAAGGGTTACGAATCACAGATGGATGGCATCTTCCGCACGACGGCCATTCCGGCCTGGGACGCGGAGTATGCGCGCGCCGAAAGTCCGCGCCGGATCTGGGACAACTACACGCCGTTCTTGGCTCCCAATGGTTCTTTTGTCACCGGCGGTTATATCAAAGTCGCGTCGCGGGTTCATGTGGAATCCACGGCCACCGGCGGGGGCGATGGCATCTATGAATACCCGCAGGATGCTTTCCGCCTGAACAATTCGGAAGACTTGGCGCTCAACAATATTCTGAAATACTATGACCGCTACAAGCTCAGCGCGTTTGTGGAACCGGTCGACGAGCGGTTGACCAAAGGTGTCACCGTCGGCGGTGCGAAGATTATTTTTGCCGATTCCAACAGCCACGGCCGGATGTTGGACATGGAAGTGGCGCGCGTCAGCGGCGTGCTCGATGCGGTGCGTTTGCCGAAAGAATCTTATTACGCCATGCAGGTGGCGCACAACGACCAGGCGGAAGTGCAGATACTCGGTCACTGGAATTATCCTGCGGGCACGGTGAAAAGTGTCTGGGTGATTTGCAATGCCGACAAGGTCAGGCTGGCCACTTATGACGAGCAGGGCAAACTTGTCAAGGATTATGGCTGGGGTGTGCGGGATTTAGCCAATGCCCAGAAGGATCGTGAAAATCATTACGCCTTTAAGTTTCCAGCCGTGGCTTGGCAGCCCGGCAAAATTGAAGCCACTGCTTACAGCGGCAACAATGAGGTGGCGCGTCAGGACAAAGTAACTGTCGGTTCGCCAGCAAGTCTCAAACTTACTCCGGTCATCGGCCCTGATGTCTTCCGCGCCGACGGCGCAGACATTGCCATGTTCGATGTCGAGGTGGTTGACGCCAACGGACTTCGCTGTCCGACGGACGAAGGGGGAGTTGATTTTGTTGCCACAGGTGCGGGGAGTTTTCTTGGCGGCTATAACAGCGGCATCCGTTTCAGCACGTTGAAAAATTATCTGAACACCGAGGCCGGCATCAACCGCGTGTTTGTGCGCGCGACGCGCACGCCCGGCGAGTTCACCTTGACTGCCACGCGTCCGGGGTTGAAGCCGGCCACCGCCACCATCACCAGCGCGCCGTTTCAAGTCAGTGGCGGCCTGACAACTGTCTGGCCGCGCCGCTACGGATATGTTCTTGGTGCCGAACCGGCGGCGATGGCGGATAACATGCCGACGCGCGCCGTCGCGGTCAAGCCGGCCGCCGCGCCGGCGACAGGCGTGATGCGGGAGTTTGCCTACACCGGCACGCAGGGCGACACACTTAATCCGCCGATGCCAGTGGCGCACATAGAACACAACGGTCGGAATGGTTCGCGGATTTATGTGGATGAGCCGTGGACTTTCGCGGGGCTGCCGGACTATCTGGCCGGCGGTGATTACGTTCAGGCGTTTCAGCGGGACGCCTCCGAATCATCGTCCACCGACACCATCCAGTTTTACACCAACCAGCGTTGTAACTTATATCAGCTAGTTGACGCTGCCAATGGGATGCCCAAGCATGAAAACACCTCCGACTACCAATGGATGAAGCTGCCAGAGACAGTCACAATCAATGGCCGGACGCTGGACATATACCGGAGCCGGACATTGCCGGAAGGTTATAACGGCTACTTTGCCTCCAATGGCTTTGGAATCCACAATGCCCGAAACAGCGGCCAATACATTGTGTTTGCGGTTGCCGCGCCTTGAGTATCTTTTGGAATCAAATGAAAACACACCGCGATCAAAACTACTTGACCACGCTGTTCAGGCAGCAACCGGCGACGGTTGCGGGGAGGATGCGCTGATGCCTGCACCAATCCGCCGTGGGCCGTTTGTCTTCTGCCCGAAGTCTGGAAAGCTGGTCGGCTGCCCATCCACCTTGTTCTGGGTGAAGTGGCTCGCGCCGGTGGTTGGGCTGTTGGCGCTGCTCTGGTATCTCATTCGTGTCGTTCCGAAACCCAGCCGTGCCGCTTACCCTTGCCAATGTGTGGCCGGCCCGCTGGCGTTTGGGTTCATTGGTTATCTCCTAAGTTTCATTATAACTATCTTTGCGTTCCGCAAGGCACGGCGCTATCTCTGGCAGGCGCGGTATGGGCTGGCTACCGCGTGTGCTGTCATCGCGGCGGTTGCTGGCCTAATCAGTTTGCGGAATTCGTCAAATGACGCGCAGGCCGCCACCTGGACTCCGATTGATCCGCCAAATACGCCGCTCGGCGTGGCGCGTGGCATTAATCCCGGGCGCGTCGTCTGGGTTCACGATGCGGGTGTAACCCATTGGAATGGTAAAACCGGTTACTGGTGGGAGACCAACGCCACCGATCAGGCTGGCGTAGATGAGATGTTGTCGCGATCCCTGCGCACGCTGACCAGCGCCGGCAATGACGCCGCCGCCTGGAATGCGCTATTTCACTCGTATAATAAAACCCACGGCAAAGGCGATGCCGGCTATGTGTCAGGCCAGAACATTGTAATTAAGATTAACCAGAACACGGCGCGCAGCGGTCATGCGCTGAACGGGAATGCCGGCAATCAAAATAGTATTAACGGCAATCCGCAGTTGATTCTCTCGATGCTCCGGCAGCTGGTGAACCGCGCCGGGGTCGCCCAGGCGAACATCATCATTTACGACATCAGCCGGTATATCGGAGATAATATATTTGTGCCGTGCCACGCAGAATTTCCGCAGGTGCGTTTCATCGAAGTGGACAAGGGCGGCGGCGAAGGCCGCGAGGCCGCGCCGCCTGAAAACCAATGGGCGCAGAATGTGGTCACTTACAAGGATCCCGAGCGCGGCCTGGGTCGCAGCCTGCCGTCGTTTGTCGTGGACGCTTCTTATATGATCAACATGGCAATCATGAAAAACCACGGCGATGCGGGACCGACGCTGCTGGCAAAAAATCATTTTGGAACGGTGCATGGTTTGAACCATGGCGCGATTTCGCCGCACCGGATGGGCGAGTCGAACCCGCTGGTAGATTTGCTCGCGCACAAGGACGTTGGCGAGAAGACCGTGCTTTTCATGATTGACGATCTTTATGGCGCGGACGGCCCGGATGCCACCCCGCGCAAATGGAAGATGGCGCCGTTCAATGATAACTGGCCCGCCAGTCTTTTTGTCTCGCAGGACGGCGTGGCCATCGAATCTGTTGGCTTTGATTTCATCAACGCGGAGTGGGGCTGTAATCCGTTCACCGACAATTTTCTCCACGAGGCCGCGCTGGCGAATAACCCGCCGTCTGGAAAACCTTACGGCCCGTTCAGTCTCGGCGTTTATGAGCATTGGAACAATTCCGCCGCCATGCAATACAGCCGCAATCTCGGCCGCCAGGACGGCATCGAGTTGGTGCCGGTGGTTTTTCCATCGCCACCGACCGGCTTGGTGATAAGTCCAAGCAATAACCGGATTGACCTGGGTTGGCCCGGTTCGCCCGGCATCGCGAATTATATTGTCAAGCGGGCGACAAGCGCGGGCGGCCCTTATGAAGTTATCGCTGACATCACGGTGAACCACCATGCCGACACCGCTGTGGCCAATGGCGATACTTACTACTATGTCGTGTCGAGTTCAAACGCTTTGGGCAAAAGCTGTGATTCCGTCGAGGTCAGCGCCAAGCCTGCCCCGTCCATCCGGGCGGTGAATTGCGGCGGTCCCGCTGTAGGCCGGTTTGCTGCTGACACCGGCTTTGTCGGTGGTGGAGCATCGGTGGGTGGCGCGGATATTGACAGCGCCGGGCTGACAGATCCTGCGCCGCAAGCAGTCTATCAAAGCGAGCATCACGGTAACTGCACTTATACCTTCAGCGGCCTGGTTCCCGGCGCGGGCTGCACCGTGCGCCTACACTTTGCGGAGACTTATTGGAGCAAGCCTGACCAGCGGGTGTTCAATGTCGCCATCAATGGCAAGGAAGCCCTGAAAAACTTTGACATTATTGCTGTAACCGGCACCAAGAATAAGGCGGCCATACAGGAAGTCCCAACCAAAGCCAATGACCTCGGTCAAGTCGTGATTGATTTTACCACGGTCAAGGATGGAGCCAAATGCAGCGCTATCGAAATTGTAAACTAATTGCGCTGACGATCAGCGTGGTCTGCCTGCCGGCAGCAATGCCGGCGGCTGAACCTGATTTCGGCCCAAATGTGCTGGTCTTTGATCCGGCCATGCCGGCGATCCAGGGCCAGCTTGATGCCATCTATGCCAGACAGGAGCGCAATGAATTCAGCCCCGAGCGCCATGCCTTTCTCTTCAAGCCGGGACAATACCATCTCGATGTCCGGATGGGCTTTTATATGCAGGCACTGGGCTTGGGGAAATCGCCCGACGACGTGGTGATCAATGGCTCGCTGCAATCCACCGCCGGCTGGAAGAATGGCAATGCCACCTGCAATTTCTGGCGTGCCATGGAGAATCTTTCGGTGACACCCGCCGGCAAAAGAAATGTTGATGTCTGGGCGGTTTCGCAGGGTTCGGCGGTGCGGCGAGTGCATATCAACGGCAATCTCAATTTGTGGAGCGGCGGGTGGTCCAGCGGCGGATTCATGGCGGACAGCTGGATTAGCGGACAGGTGGTTTCGGGGTCGCAACAACAGTGGTTCTCCCGCAACAGCAGGTGGGATCGCTGGCGCGGCGGCGTCTGGAACATGGTTTTCCTCGGCACGGTCAATCCGCCCCCGGGAACCTGGCCGGGACGGCCATACACCGTGATTAACAAGACGCCGGTGATTCGCGAGAAGCCGTATCTTTGCCTGGATGCCGCCGGGCACTATGTCGTGATGGTTCCGGACCTGGAGACAAACGGCACGCAGGGCATTACTTGGGCCAATGGGCCGACGCCCGGCACGCCGTTGCCCATCGAGCGCTTCTATCTAGCGCATCCCGGCACGGACAATGCCGCCACCATCAACGCCGCGCTCCGCCAGGGCAAAAACTTGTTGTTCACTCCCGGCATTTATCATTTGGAAGACAGCATCCGCATCTCGCGGCCGGACACCGTGGTGCTCGGTCTGGGATATCCGACGCTCGTCCCCGATCAGGGAACGCCGGCGCTGATGGTTGCGGATGTGGATGGCGTGATGGTCGGTGGCATAATCTTTGATGCTGGCATTCGTAATTCTACCGTGCTCTTGCAGGTGGGCGAGCCGCAGTCGCAGACGTCGCACGCCAAGGATCCTATTTTTCTTTACGACATTTTTTGTCGGGTCGGTGGTGCCACATCCGGATCGGTCGATTGCATGGTGGCCATCCATAGTCGCAATGTGGTGGGCGATAACCTCTGGCTGTGGCGGGCTGACCACGGCGTGGGTGCGGATTGGAACGGGAACCGGAACAAGAACGGATTAATCGTAGACGGCGATAACGTCACGTTTTACGGATTGTTTGTCGAACACGCCCAGGAGTATCAAACTATCTGGAATGGCAACGGTGGACGCCTGTATTTCTATCAATCTGAAATGCCCTACGATCCGCCCAGTCAGAATGCTTGGAGTCATGGCACTGTAAACGGCTATGCCTCTTACAAGGTCGGCGATGCGGTGACCAGCCATGCCGCCTGGGGACTGGGCATCTATAGTTACTTCATGAAAGCATCGGTTGTGTCCGACAACAGCATAGAAACGCCAGTTACCCCGGATGTGAAAATACAGCACATCGTAAATATCCGCCTGGGCGGTAAGCCTGGGAGTGGAATCAGCCATGTTGTCAATGGTCTCGGCCAGCCCGTTATCTCAACCTTGAAGTCAACTTTTGATAAATTTTAGCGAGCTTTAATCACAGATAATCCATGAAAATATTTTCCATAGGTGCTCTCACGTATATTTCTTTGGTTGCGCCGCTGCTGGCGCAAAATGCAGTGCCCGTCGGCAGGGGCGCGTATGCCTCATTTCCGCCGCCGGGCTTGGTCATGGATCGCCGGCAGGGGATTGACAAGGTCGCCGAATTTGAAAACGAGCCGTTGTATCTCGTCAAAAAAGATGGCCGGCCGATTCCCAGCAATCAGTGGTTTGTGCGCCTGCTCAAAGACCCGTTTGGCCGGGCGATCTGGGCGTATCCGCTGCGCCTCGACACGGGCGCAACGGGTGTTGAGGTGAACTATCCGATTAGATGGGAGCCGAGCGGGAACGATCCGATGCTCGAATCGCCATTGCTCCTCGGCGGCAAAGATTTTACGGCGGTGGATGCACGGGCAAAAGACTGGTCGGACTGGCTGGTGTCCTTCCGCATGGGGCAGTCGCCGGACAAGTATTTTGATGTCACGGTCGGGCAGGGGATGCCCTATGTCTGGGCCGAGTATCACAGTGTGCAGCCAACCATCGCCTTCGGCGCACAAACGCCAATACGCGATCCGAAGACGGGCGTTTCCAAGCGGGCGAAAAAAGGCGCCCGCATGGCTCCCGGCGCGCTTCGTTTTTTTGACCTGACGGGCAAAACCATTGCTGCGCCGGTGACAGGCGATACTCTAGGTGTTGAATTCGGAGGCCGCGCGTATGGCTTGTTCGCCCCCGACGGGACTAAGTTTCAACTGGACGCAGATACTCTTTCAATTGAATTTTCCGGCAGTGCCAGTTATCTTATCTTGTGTCCTTTGCCAGCCGCCAAGGATATTGAATACTTTCATCATTACGTCTTTGCCATCCCGCGCGACACAAAAATGACGTGGGATTACAACGCGCCTAAAGGCACACTTACGACTACTTGGAAAATTTCCACCGAGCCGCTCAAAGGCGGCGAGAAACAAATTATCCAAGGGTGGATTCCGCACCATTACCGGACGGCCACAACCAGTTTCGCCTTCAACCAGATGGAATATTTGACTGCGCGTGGAACCATGAAGATGAGCTTGGGCAACGAGTTTTCCTTTACTTATCCCTATAGTGGCATTCTGCCCAACCTGCCGGCGCCGACGGCGGGCGGAGACTTCGACGCCGCGCGGCTGAAGTCCATGCTGGCGCGCTTTGCCGACCATCCGAAACTTGGCGGCGACACTTATTGGGGCGGCAAAGACCTGGTGAGGTATGGACAGGCGGCCTTGATAGCCCAACAGACAAAGGATTCTTCGCAGCCGGCCATCGTGGATGCGCTGCGCTCGGAACTTATCAACTGGTATACTTACACGCCGGGCAAGATGAACCATCTATTCGCCTACTATCCAAATCATAAAGGACTGGTGGGATTCAATTCAAGTTATGGCTCCGAGACATTCACTGACAATCATTTTCACTATGGTTACTTTACCTTCGCCACGGGTCTGATGGCGATGCAGGATCCGCAATTTGCCGCCGACTATGGCCCGATGGCGCGAATGGTGGCCAAGCAATACGCCAACTGGGAGCGTGACGACAAGCGTTTCCCGTTCCTGCGCACCTTTGACATCTGGGCCGGACATTCCTGGGCTGGTGGCAGCGGATCGCAGACGGGCTGCAACCAGGAGTCTTCGTCCGAGGCGATGCAGAGCTGGTCCGGCTTGATTCTGCTCGGCCAGGCATTGGGCGACAAGGATATGCTTGCCACCGGTGTCATGGGCTACGTCAATGAATCCCAGGCGGTGATGGAGTATTGGTTCAACGCGCACGGTGACGTTTTCCCGCCACAATGGAAGCATCCTATTGCCGGCATGGTGTGGAGCGCTGGAAAAGTTTGGGGCACTTGGTTCAGCGGCAGCCCCGCCTGGATTTATGGCATCCAATGGATTCCCAGTTCTCCCGCCGCCAGCTATCTGGCGCGCGATACGGCGTTTGCCCGCAACATGTATGAGACCATGGTTAAAGAAAATGAAGCTTCGGAAGAACGTGATGCGGCCAAGCACCCCGACCGCGCCAAAAAGGGATCTGCCATCAAAGATTTCGACAGCGATCTTTGCAGCTATATGCTCGGCTTTGTGATGATGTATGACCCGCAGTTTGCGGCCGCGCAGTTCGAAGATGTCTGGAAGACACAAGGAGACAAGGCGGCCAATAACCCATGGCTGGCCAATGTCTATTACATGATTCATTCAATGGAGACGCTCGGGCTGGTGGACTGGAAATGCCACGGCGACAGCGCCACCTCGATGGTTTATTTCAATGATTCGACCAATACCCACACTTATATCGCATGGAACCCGCAGCCAAAACCGGTGGCGGTTCGATTCTATGAAGGTGATAAGCAGCTCGGGCAGATGGTGGCCGCGCCCCAAACCATCACGAGTGCAACAAGCCTGTCCGGCCAATAAAATAAGGGTTTAATGAGCGCCTCTTCCAGCCTGAAGTCGTTGAGCAACGGCCAGTTTGAACTGGCGGTGTCCGCCGCCACGGGCCGCATCGTGCATTACGGCGCGGTGCGGGGGGCGAATGTGCTTTGGGAAAATCCTCATGCGGACTCGGCACCTTCGCCCTTTGTCGGCTGGCATAATTGGGGCGGCGACAAGGTCTGGATCTGGCCCGAGGACGATTGGGCAAAGTGGCAGGCGGGTGTTGTTGCGCCGCCGGGAGATCCGCCTTCAGCGCCCTATCAAGTCGAAGTGGACAAGCTTAAGATTCGCATGGTCTCGCCGGTTGTGTCGGCCTACGGGGTTCGCATTGTCCGGGAAATTGTATTGGATGACAAAGGTTCCAGAGTAACTCTGATTAATCGGCTGGAAAAAGTGGCCGGTGCCAATTCAGGTGTTGGTAGATCGCTGCCCATAGGTGTCTGGACGGTGACACAGATTCCAGCCGCCCGCCAGATTCTGGCGCGGCTGCTTCCGCATGTAAGTCCGCCGCGATTTGAACCTTTCCAAAAAAGCCCGTGGAAAGGCGTCCAGGTAATCAATGATATCGCGCTGCTGACGCGCCCCGCTTCGCCGTGGGTTAAAATCGGGCTGGAAGCTGACGTGCTGGCGACGCCGGTTCACGACTGGTTTTTTGTCATCCGCACGCCGGCGGAAAAAAATGTGACCGACGGCCACGAACCGTTCCGGCTGGCGCAGGTTTTTTCCGATCCGGATGAATCGGAATTCAGGCCGGCCAAACTGCCGCCCTATGTGGAATTTGAATTTACTTCGCCGCTCAAGCGGCTTTCTATCGGGGAGTCCGTGTCGCTCACGGTCACTTGGGAACTGCATCCGCTGCCGGAGAACGGCGTGGGCACAGCCGAGATTATTGCCGCAAACCCAGTTAAAACAGAACATATATGAAAGATATACCTTGTTACAACGAGTCACCCATAACATGCCTCATCCAGCAATCCCGGCCGGAACTAGGTCGCTGCTTGGGAATATACGGCGCGCTGGCCTGCCTGCTTTTTGTATGCATCTCGACACCAGTTATAGCCGAGCCTTATATTCCGCCAACCAATCAGCGCGCTGACATCAATCTGGATTGCGGCTGGCGCTTTGTCCGGCAAGATGTTCCCGCTGCCGAAGCCGCTGGCTTTGATGATTCAAGCTGGACTAGCCTGAACCTGCCGCATACCTGGAACAACCTTGACGGCCAGACCAGCGGAGAGGCTTATTATCGTGGCGTCGGCTGGTATCGGACACAATATAAGGTGGATGAAAGCCTAGCCGGACGCCGGTTCTTTCTCAAGTTTGACGGCGCATCCTTCGTTACCGACGTCTTTGTCAACGGCCAACCCGTCGGCGAACATCAGGGCGGCTTCGCGGCGTTTGTCTTCGATGTGACGCCTTTGCTCAAGGTTGGCGGGGACAATGTCATTGCGGTGAAGGTGAATAACGCCGTGAACACCAATATCCCGCCACTGTCGGCGGACTTTACTTTCTACGGCGGGCTGTATCGCGACGTGCATCTGCTCGCGACGGATCCGGTGCAAATCTCGCCACTGGATTACGGTTCTCCGGGAATCTATCTGAAGACCACCGAGGTCAGTGCCAATTCTGCAAACCTACAAGTGACGGCGGTTCTTTCCAACTCTACCGCGACGGCGCAGGCGGTTACAGTCCGAACGGTGGTCACCGACGCGGCGACAAACATTGTGGCGGTTATGACTAATGTCGTCACCTTGTCGCCGGATACAGCATCTAATGTGGTTGCCTCGACCACAATTGCCACACCGCATCTGTGGAACGGGCTGGCCGACCCATATCTGTATCAGACTTTCACCGAAGTGTGGCGCGATGGCAGGGTGGTGGACATGGTCGTGCAGGCGCTCGGATTTCGTTATTACACCGTTGATGCCGACAAAGGATTTATATTGAACGGCAGGTATTATGACCTGCACGGCGTAAGTATGCACCAAGACTGGTTGGATCGAGGCTGGGCGATTGGCGACGCGCAGCGCAACACGAACTTCATGCTTCTCAAAGAAATTGGTGCCACAGCGCTGCGTCTTTCACATTACGAGCACAACGACCAGACTTATCAACTGGCGGACAGGAATGGAATTGTGCTTTGGACCGAGATTCCGCTGGTGAACCGCATCACTGAATCGCCGGAGTTTTATGCTAGCGCCAAGCAGCAACTTATTGAACTTATCCGGCAGCGATACAATCATCCGTCGGTGATTAGCTGGGGCATCTTTAATGAAGTTACCTTAAAACCCGGGCCCAAGCCGGTCCGGCTGGCTCGCGAGTTGGCCGCGCTGGTCGCGCAGGAAGATCCGACACGTCCGTCCGCGTCCGCCGCCAACTCGCGCGACGACGAGCCTTCCACCTGGTGCAGCGAACTGAACGCCTTCAACAAGTATTATGGCTGGTATAACGGCACGCTCCAAGATTTCGCCCCGTGGCTAGACCGGATTCATGCAAAGTATCCGGATCGCCGGATTGGCATCACCGAATACGGCGCCGGCGCGAGCATCAACCAGCACAGCGAGGATCTCGTGAAGGAACCCAACCAGTCTGGCCATTACCATCCCGAGGAATACCAGAACCTGTTCCACGAAACCTACTGGCAGGCGCTGCGGGCGCGGCCGTTCATTTGGTGCAAGTTTGTCTGGAATATGTTTGATTTCGGCGTCGGCGGCCGCAATGAAGGCGACACGCCGGGCCGCAACGACAAGGGCCTGGTGACTTATGACCGGCAGGTGCGCAAGGACGCCTTCTATTATTACAAGGCTAATTGGACTACCAATCCCATGGTCTATATCACCGGCCACACCTTCACCAACCGCGAGACCAACTCGGTCACGGCGAAGGTCTATGCCAACTGCGATTCCGTCGAGCTGTTTGTGAATGGATCTTCGCAGGGCGGACGGGTGAGCACCAACTGCATCTTCACTTGGCCGGTCAAGCTGGCCAAGGGAACCAATACCGTCCGCGCGGTCGGCACCAAAGGCGGAATCCAAGTGGACGATGCGCTCACCTGGAATTGCGCCGACACACATTCCTCCGAATAATGTTAACCACACGTCCATATTGGTTTAATCATTTTGGACTGCCGGAGAATGTTAAAAAGACTCGACTCGATAATATCGGTTGGTTGTCGAGAATGAATCGTTGATTGATTGTAGCACATCATTTCCACCGACAAGTTCACCGAGATTTAACCAGCCCGGATTGGTCAGGGCGTTCTTGTATTGCAGTTGATAGGAATGCCAGGACTCGCTGGGGAATAAAACGGTGACGTTAGTCCCGTCGCTGATTGCGCCGGCGTTAAATGTCGGATGGGGCCACAGCGAACTGGCACCATAGGCAGTGCCAAAGGATGGGCCGACCGTGCTGCCCGTGCCGTTGATGATGCAATTGATCACGCTGGTGCCACCCCCGGAAGTGATGCCGGAGATATAAACGTCCATCGGGTCATGGATGTTGACCTGCTGGGAATTAGTCGGCGTTTCCATGGCGTTGAAACAGCTTATGTTGGTTGAGTTGATGAACACGGCATAGACGCCGAGCCCGTAGGCCTGATGGCTGGTGACGGAATTTGCCACTTTGTAGGACGCATAGCCATTCACGCCGGTGGCTTCAGACCAGGCGCTCTGCGAGGGCGGGTCATACGGCAGCTCAGATTGGTAAAAATAAACTCGGCCCCAATTGCCGTTCCACAGGGTCTGATACTGTTGATGATGTTCGACGAATAGGCCGTAGATGGTCACCCGGTCGCCATTGACAATCACGCCGTTGTTACAGGCGTTCTGGGTCCAGCCCACGCCGGCGCCATGATCCGCCCGCCACATCCACAGGTTGTCGCCCACGACATCGTTGGCATTGATCAGCAGGCAGCTGGCGGTGGTCCCGCCAGTCGCCCCGCCCACCCGCATTGATATGTCGTATAAAAATATCGGGTCGCCCGAATGGTTCAGCGCGCTGTTCGTATTTTCCACCTCCAACAGCGCGGGCGATTGCACCGGGCCGGCGTCGAACATCAGCCCCGCGACTTTCACGCCATTGACATCTGAAATCATCAGCGCGGGCGTCCCGGTTTCCGGCACCAGCGTCGCATAACCCAGTCCCAAGATGATGGTGTCAGGTCGTGTCACGAGAATGCTGTTGGTCAGCTGATAGACGCCGGGGGTAAAGATCAGGTTCATGCCCACGTTCAGCGCGGCGTTGATGCTGGCGGCATTGTCCGTGCCCGGTTGCGCCAAATAAAACTGGCTGATGGGAACGGAGACTCCAGGCGTCAAGCCGGCGGACCAGGTTGTGCCCAAGCTGTTGGTCAGGAGGCTGGGCACCATGACCACAAAGTTGTTGCTGCTGTCCAAGGACAGATATGGTTTTTCCCGGATTAACGGGGTGTTGGTGATGATTGTATAACATTGGGCTGGCCACGTTCCCGCCGGCGGATTGGAAACGCCGACAAACACCATGTTCCAAACTCTGCCCGACCAGCTTCCCCAGATGTCGTTACGCGAGAGCCATTGTTGTTGGGTGATGGAGCTGACGGTGGAATCGATCTTGGTATCCGCCATGAAGCCGCCGCTCCCCCAGGCTTGATTGCTGGCCGGATTGTCCGACAGATTCAAGCTGCCCTCGACATGCACGCGACGAAGAGAGGTGCCCTGCGACACGGCCCAAATCATAGTGTTGGCATTGGTTGGAACTATCGCCAAATTCTCAGCCGATCTCCAAAAATTCTCGGTCGCATTTCCACCGGGCAGGATTCCGTCCGATTGGAGCGCACCGGTAATGGTGACGTTGTCAGGCGACTGACCCAGGCCCAGCACCTGCGTATAGAAACCCACGTTAATGGCAAGGTTGGTGTATTGTCCCGGTTTGAACATGAGGGCGTTACGCTGCGTGCCGAACTGGTTGTATTGCTGCTGGGAAAACACGCCATCCAACTGGCTTTGAATGTTGGTCATTGTTGGATCAAAGATAAGGACGTTAGCCCCGAAGTTCGGGGTCGTAACGACATTGACAGTCCGCACAATCGTGCCCGCTGTGCCGTCGGCCGTCGTGGCCGAATAGGTCACGGTATAAGTGCCCAATGCCGCAGTATTCACGGTGCTGTTTGAACTTACGGTCAAACTGGCTTGGGCGCATAAATCATACGCCGTCGCGCCGGCGTCCACATACGAGGTGTTCAGCATGAGGCTGACCGGGTTGACGCCTTGGATCGCCATGACGGGCGGGGCCGTATGCAGGACCGAAGTGATGGTCGTGAAATTGGTCAGGGAGTTATAAGCATTTATGGCGACCACCGTGTAATTGCCCACGCTGGCATTGGCCGTATTCACTAGCGTATAACTCGCATTGGTGGCATCGGAAATCACATTGGTGTGGTTGTCATACCACTGGTAGGTGATAGTTGGCAGACCATTGACCGACGCTGTGAATGTCACGCTGCTTCCGCATTGAGGCGCGAAAGATGGCGGTGTAATGACCAGATTTCTCAGGGTGGGATCAATCACCATGACCACCCGCGTCAGGCTACCGGGAACACCGGCACCAGTAACTGCCGAATAAGTGATGTCATACTCGCCCGCCACGCCGGGGTTGACGGTGCCAGTGATGTTTACGGCCAGACTATTGCCAGGACACGTGTCATAGGCGGTCGCGCCCAGCTCGGCATAAGCGCTGCCCAGCATAATAAGATTCGTGCTGTTCCCATTCAGGGTCATCAGCGGCAGGGCGGTATCCGTGGTCAGCAGCACCACCGAATTGGTGGAAGCCCAGGCCGGCCCGGTTTGAACCATCAGGTAGCTGCCGCTGTCGGCCGGATGCGTGTTGGTCAGCATGAGCGACTTGTTGGTGGCGCCAGGAACGGGTTGAAAAGAAGGATTATACCATTGAAAACTCGTGGCGCCAAGCGCCGGAGTTGCAGTAAAGGTGGCCGAGCCAAGGCAGTTGTTGGTGATGCCGGCTGGCACAATATTGAAGCTGCCAGGCGGCGATATGCTAAAAATCATGCCGCCAATCTGGCCTTGCTTATTCGTTGGTCCGGTCCAGGTTCCACGCACGATGCCGGTGCCGTCCACCAAGGCCGAGCCGATTTGCATGAAGGTGTTGGTCGAAGGGAAAGTTATATTGGTCCCAACGGTTAGGGTCTTGGTGGCTCCGCCGTAGGTGATGATGCCGGGATTGGCCGCGCCATCCCATGCCCAGCAGGCATAAAGCGTCACCACATCACCAGGACTCAGTCCGGCCACATAGAACCCGGACGTGACGCCGTTGTTGGCCAGAAAACCGTCCTGGTCAATGGTGTTATACTTGGTGGTGTTATATGTGCCGCTGACATTGGTGAAACCGACCGTATAAGTTGCACCGTTAACGCCCACCGCCGAAAAAATGAGCGGGTTAGAGTTGGCATAGTTTAGCCGGTTAAATCCAGCCGGGGTGGATATGCCATCGCCGCTTTTAGCCATGTCCAGATTCAGTATGTCGCTGTTCCACACATTCACCGTTCGGGTAACTGCGTTCGTCTCATTATCGGCAGCCGATATGGCGGTGTAGGTTAGCGTATAGCTGCCCACGCTGGCGGTATTCACGCTTCCATTGGTGCACAAAGTGACCAGATTGCCGCAGGTTTCAATCGCGGTTGCTCCCGGATCGGTAAAGGCGGCATTGATATGAAGGCTGATGGGATTGGTTCCATTCATCGTGACCACCGGCCGGCAGGGTCCGACGTTGATAATCAGAGCCCCAATCTGTCCTTCTTGATTGCCCAACGGCGTGCCGCCTTGGTCGCCATACCAATAGCCGATGACCGTGCCATCCGCCGCCGCCGTTGCGGTGCCCACGTTCTGCAGCGTCAGGAGGCTTGGGCTTGCTGTCTCGCCGTTGTTGGTGACCGTGGTCTGCGTCTCACCGTAAAAAATGATGGGTGCGTGTGAAGCCCCGTTCCAGGACCAGCAGGCATATAGCGTGACCGGCATGCCTGGCGGCACATTGCTGATGCTGAAATAACCGGGGCCATTGCCGGCGATGTTGTAAAGCCCGTCGGAATCCAACGTTCCGGTGCCGCCAAACGCGGCGATGTTCGTCATGGTGAGATCCAAACCACTGTTTGCGACGTTAGTCCACAGGTAAAAGCTGCCATTTTTGACGGTATAGTTCCCGCTGGCAATCCCGAGCTTGGTGAAGCCGGTGCCATTGGACGCCAGCGCGTTGTTGCCCAGATCCAAATTGACGATTGACTGGCTATGCGCGCTGGCCAATAAGCTCAGGCCGCAAACCGCACTTAGAAGAGTTCGTGTCATCGCGATTTCAGCTGCGAAATTCTTTCCTGACGCTTGCCTGCGGTTTTTGTGGGTTGAATTTCGGAATATCTTCAATGTTATGAAAAATATCAACTGAGTCACCCCAGACGACACGGCCACAGCCAATCTTGGCATTGGAACAGTCGCTACGCGTTCACGAGCGAGCCGGTGTCTGGCACTTTAGGCCGGAGCGCGGTCGGCGCTACCGGCGACGTGACTTGCGCCCGGCGCTGGGCTAGGTCCTCGCGCATGGTTTTGCAGATATGTTCGTTCAGGCCGTAGCTGGTGAACAAACCTGAAAGCAGCAGCAGGCCGACGGCGGGAATGAGACTGACCAGCAGCAGGATGCCACGGATGGCTTCCGGCGTCTGTTGTGCGGCGTTGGCTACATAGCCGAATGACGAGATCAGGAAGCCGGCGACGGCAGCGCCGATGCCCATGCCGGCCTTTTGTGCGCAGGTGGTGGCGGAGAAGGCCACGCCTGTAGTGCGGGTCTTGAACTTCCATTCCTGGAAGTCGGCGGTGTCCGCCACCATGGCCCAGAATAACGTGGCGTTGATGCCGGCGACAAACATGCCGATGATCTGGAAGGTCATCACTAAGGCGGTGGTCTGGTCAATCTGAACCAGATGGCCGAGGATGCTGGTGTTGACCAATAAATTGGTTTGGTCGGCCTTAATGAAGAAGTAAGGGATGGCGGTGAGGCCCACCAGTGCCAGGCTCGTGATGAAGGCCCATTTTTTGCCAATGGCTTTCACGGCAAACCGGGTCATCATGGCGCCGAAAATCATCGAGAGGCCGCTGATAAGGAAATAAAGGCCGATTTTCTCACCGTTCCATTTGAGGAAGCTGTTGAGGTAATACATGCCGGCCGTGCCGCGCACGACGGCGAAGGTGATGTTGATGATGCCGACGGCGAACATCATGATCCAATGGCGGTTTTTGAAAAGGGTTTTGAGATCCTGGAGCAGGTTGGTCTTCTGGCCGACCGGCGGATGGATGCGCTCCTTGGTGGTCAGGAACGAGAGCAGGAAGAGGGCGATGCCGATGGCGGCAAAGAGCATGACGGTATGCTGCGCACCGGTCTGCTTGGCTGCCAAACTGAGCGTGTCCAGCTTCTGACCCTGCGTGCCGCCGGCAAACTTCACGATGAGCACCAGAAAGCTCGAGTTGGCGATGATGCCGCCGATTTGCGCGAGGGACATGCGGTAGCTGTTGAGGCTGGTGCGCTCCAGCGGGTCGTCGGTCATCACGCCCGACAGCGCGCCGTAGGGGATGTTGATGGCGGAGTAGAGCAGCATCAACAAGTTGTAGGTGACCCACGCCCACACGAGCTTGCCGGCCGGACTGATGTTGGGTGTCGTGAACGCGAGCACAAACACGACGGCCAGCGGCACACACAGCCACACGAGGTAGGGACGGAAGCGTCCCCACTTCGACTTGGTGCGGTCGGCGACGGCGCCGATGAAGAAATCCACGACCCCATCGGTGCTGCGGGCGAACAGGAGCATCGTGCCTGCCGCCGCCGCGGTGATGCCGAAGATGTCCGTGTAGTAGAACATGATGAAATTCATCATGAGCGCCCACACGAAGTTGCTCGCGGTGTCGCCCAGGCCGTAGCCGAATTTTTCCAGAAACGGCAGTTTCGTCGGTTTTGCTTGTGAGTTCATATTCGGATTTAGTTTATGGTTACGGCATCAATCGCACAGGTCGTCCCGCAGTATTTTTACAATCAGTTTTGAAATCTCGCCGGTGCGGGCAAAGACCGCCTCGCTGTCCGCGCGACCGAGCGCGTTGCCCGGCATGGTTTTGGTGTCGTTGCCCCGGCGCTCGATGGTGATCGAAGGCGCGTCCGCCAGCTGATAGCCGACCGGAATCTGGCAGTAAGTGAACGCCAGACTTCCGGCTTGCAGCTTCCAGATTTTTTCGTTCCCGTCCGCAGCCACATAGGCAAAGTCATGCGGCTTGGAAAAAAATTCCGTGAGGCGCAACAGTCGCGGGGCGAAGGCCAGCGTGCCGCCGGCCACGCGAATACCGAGTTCAGCCCAGCGCGTGAGAATTTCCTCTTTCACCTGGCCCGTCATGCCGGGCTGTTGTGCGCCCAGATGATGCGGCGTGTGCGAATACGGATCGGTCGGAAATGCGCCATACGCTGCCGGCGATTTGGTGAAGCCGAGACCGCTGCGGATGTCGTAGTAAGCCGCGTGCAGTCCATTAATTATTTCCGACGACGCGCCGGTCGCCACGGCCTGACGATGATATTCTTCCGTGGCTACGAGCAGTTTTGCCACCATGTGCCAGTAGATGCTGCCGAGCCCCTCGAACGCGAACATCGTGCCGCTGCGGCCGGTGAACGCGCTATGATGAAAAACCGATTCCCAAAGTTCCAGCAGCGCGGCGCGGTCGTGCTGCGCCGCCTGGTTCCAGCCGGCGTCTGCGGCGAGCTGGTTCAAGCGTGTTTCCAAACTGGTTGCGTTGACCAGGTCGCCGTGAAAATGCGCCTCGCCATTTTCGTCGGACACGATCAATTTCCTGTCGCCGTTGGCGGCCAGCGCGGCGATGGCCGGAATTTTTTGCGCCCAGTCGCGCGGCAGCATGTTGCGCGAAAAGAAGGAAGGAACTTCGCGATCCGGATAAAGCATATAGCTGTGCTGGTCGGCGCGGAACAAATCGCTGTGGCGAAGTTTCTTCAAGAGTGACAACGCTTCCGCCGGATTTAGCAGGCCGCTGCTCAATCCCGCCACCTGGCCTTCGAGCATCAGATAAAGATGGGTGACCGTTGCTTTTTTGTCGGCAATTTTCAGCAGGTTGTAGCTGTGGAACATTCCGTCCGCCCGGCGGTTCGCGCGCAGGGTCGCATCCACGGCTTGCAGTGCGGTTGCGAGCAGTTGGCGCACTTCAGCCACCGGCATCGAAATGCATTCGCCCAACTTTCCATCATAAACGGCCTGACGATATTGTTCGCCCGCTTTTCCCAGGCTGGCAACGATTTCATACCGCGCGCCATCGTCGGTGACATCCGATTTCGGCAGGCTGGCGGCAAGCTGTTTTATGAAATCGGACACCGCCGTTGAAAGTTCCACCGCCGTTTTTCCCTCCGCAAAAATGCGGTCGAGAAAGGTCAGGTAGCGGCGCAGGTAGCTGACGGTGACCACCGAAAGTCCCCAGCCGGCCAGCGCGTTGTTGGCGTCATTCCATTCCGGCCGCTGCGTGTTGAGCCAGATGCCGCCACCGGGCACGAAGTTGCTCAATTTTGCCAGCAGCGGCACGAGCAGCTTTTCAGCGAGAGACACGAGCTGCACTTCGCCGGACTTGTCCGCAAGAAGTTTGCCGTCGTTGCCAAATTCCTGCGCGCGCGTGAGCAGCCGTTTGTGCAGGGCGGCATCGAAGCGGATGGAATGGCGCGGGTCGCGCACCAACTCGTCAAAGCCCTTGATGATGTAAGGAACATTGGCGTAGCTATAAAGCCGTTCGTTCAACGTCTTGGAAATGACATTTGGCTGGAAGCGCTCGTAACTTTCCAGCAGCCGCAGGAGATAAATAATTTGATGGTCGCCCCAATAGCCGATGTGGCTCCACGGGTCGTTGACATCTTCCACCTCCCAATCAATCCCGGCGCGCGTGATGCGATACGGATTGTAGCCGTCGGCGGTCGAGGCGTTCAGGAAAATGGCCAGCATGGACTCCAGGCACGCGGGATAACTTTGCGCCAGGCTTTCCCAGTTTTGAAAAATGTCGCGCCAGTTGCCCTGATAATCGTGGATGACCTTGCCCGCTTCGTCCTGCGTCCGGATGTTGAACCGGTTCCACGGCCGGCTCGGATCGCCGTGTCGCCGGCTGAAAGTCAGCGGCAGATACTCGCGCGTCAGGCGGATGAGTTGGGCGTCGCCGGTTTTGCCCGCGTGCTGGCGCAGCGCTTCCAAATCGAGTTGAGCCGGCAATTTTTCCAGCCACGCCGCGTGACGCGCGCGGACTTTGGGATTGCGCGATTTGATGAACGCGGCGAAGTCGGCTTTCGCCACGCGATAAGAATCTGCCAGCGTTCCACCGCGCATGCAGTTGAACAGCACGTTGGCAAAATGGTGAACGCTGGCCGCCGTGTCCGCCGTCTGCTGCAAACCGTCGGCGGCGGCAATCCGGTGCTTGAGACCGTTGCGAGTGGCCTCAACATCCGCCTCCAGCGCGATTCGCAGGGCGCTTTCCGAGACGAGTTGTGCGCGCAGGTTTATCAGCGCGCTGTGGTCCAGCCCGGTGTCGGCCACGGTAATCCATTCATGCGCAGCGCCGGCCTCCAGTTCGACCGAGTCGCACGTCAGGAACATTCCGAACGCGCCCCGGACTTCGGCTTCGGGCGTGATGGGCAGACCGCGCCGAAAATTTTTCACCTGCCGCTCGGACAAAAGCACCGTTGGGTTCGCATGACCCAGCGACCACGCGCCGGCGGCGCGCAGTGATTCGCTGGGTTCCGCGCGGTCAGTGATGCCGGAGTTGAGCGTGTAAATGCCCAGGCCATCCACGCACTCGTGCCGCATATAGGCGGCGGCCAGATAGCTGAACCGGTCGAACATTTCCTGGCTCACGCCCGGCGGGACAATCTGGTTCCAGCCGTCCAGATACCGGATGCGGATCGGCTCGGGATTCAAGTTTTCCAGCTTACAGAACCGCACCAGCCCGTAAGTCTGTGACGTCGTGAGCCGCCACGAAAAGCGCAGGCCGAGATCCTCGTTGACTTCCTCGAACACGACGGCGGTGCCGAGGGCGTTCTTGTAAAGGTTCCGTTTGGTGGCGAAATTTTCACCGCCATTTTGCCACAGTTCCCACAAAGCCCGGCCCTTTTCCCGTTCCACCGAAAAAATACTGCACGCGCCGCTGGCGTCCGGGTGGCGCAAAATCTTGTCCGCCGTCTGATAGGGAAAAATCGCGTGGTCCGCGTCCGTGCGGCCGGCGGTGAAGGCCGAGTTGCTCCCAACGAAAAGCCAGAGGTTGCTGTTGCTGACGATGCTCATCAGGAAAGGCGGCAGGGCGCCGACCTGCCGGATGACGGCAAACGGCTCGCCGTTGATGTCCAACGACGCAGCTTCCGTCGGGCCCGCCAATGGCCGGTCAACCGACTGCCCGGGCCGGTTGCCACCGGTCTTGGGTCTCAAAGTCAATGTGTCCTGATATATTTGCATTTTGCCCGTTCAATTGCGTGTTCCACAGGATAGCCTGAAAATAATCTGTTGACAAAAAATAAAAACGTAATAATATTGATTACATCAAATGCAACATTGCGTGTCAACCATTTTCTTAATGCAGTTACATATTTTATTGCATTTATAGCGAGCATTGCTTAATATGCAAAAACCCCCGGTTTAAAATTGAGTTTGCGACATGAAGGCCAATAAATTTAATGCGCGGAATTTCCGTTCGGTTTCCAGCCCAGATGACTCGGGCCAGCCGGGCGGGCGCGACATCACTCACGCGGCCTTACTGGGCTTCACGTTGATTGAACTTCTGGTGGTCATCGCCATCATCGCCATCTTGGCGGCGATGCTGCTGCCGGTATTGAACAAGGCCAAGCAGAAGGCTATAGCGGTCTCGTGCTTAAACAACAGCAAGCAGCTCGGTTTGGCGTCCATCATGTATGCCGGCGATAATAAAGACTATTGGCCTCTCAATTGTAATGGCAGTAATCCATGGGGGAGCACTCCCTCATGGATTTCTGGTAGCTTAGATTGGACTCTTCACCCGGCGAATACTAATGTGTTGAATTTGATTAACGATCAGTTCTCGCTGCTTGGCAATTATTGTGGCAGGAATACACAGATTTTTGCCTGCCCGGCCGCCAACTTTGCCAGCACGCTTCAAAAGGTGGTTTATGGCATAACGGCACGGTGCCGAAGTGTGGTGATGAACGCCGCCATCGGCGATGCCCCTGTCGGCACCCCGAGTAATCCCCAATACGGTCAAGGAGCCATAAAATATAACCCCTATATGAATTCGATTTCGAATTCCGCTGCCTTCTGGGCCAAAAAAACCACCAGCTTCACACCAACGGTCGGTCCGACAGATGCCTGGATGTTTATGGATGAAAATCCTGACACCATAGATGACGGCTCATGTTATGTAGATGTCACTTATACGAGCGGCACGGGTTTCTTTAGGGAATTGCCCAGCGCTTTGCATGGAGGCGGCTCCGGGGTGACTTTTGCTGATGGGCATTCAACGATTCAAGTGTGGCATACCAGCCAAGTATTAATTCCGCCTACGCCCACATATTTACCTGCAGCTCCATATCCCGCGGGGCGCTATGACATACCCGCTACTGCTAACCAAGACTTGGCTTGGCTGGCACAGCATACAGCGCAATAAGGCTGGTTGGGATTTTCTTCAAGTAATCATGAACAATAAAAAGATTGGTCTTACCCTGTTGGCCATTTCATTGGCCGTTTTGAATTTAAGCGCCGCCGCCAACAATGTCGGCAGTCTGTATCTGACCGCGCAGGGCACGGCGGACCGCCTCGCGAAAACGGACGTGCAGTTCAAGCCGTCGCCGGAGTTTCCCGAACGGCAGGGCGTGGTCTTCATAGACCCGACCAAGACTTTTCAAACCGTGCTGGGCATCGGCGGTGCGCTGACCGACGCCTCGGCGGAGACTTTTTACAAGCTGCCGGAAGCGGTGCAGCAGGAAATCCTCCGCGCCTATTGGGATCCGATCAACGGCATCGGCTATACTCTTGGCCGGACGAGCATCCATAGCTGCGATTTTTCGAGCGAGAGCTACGAGTATGCGACGCCCGGTGACCCGACGCTGAAGGATTTCAGCGTCGCGCACGACCTCCAATATCGGATTCCCTTCATCAAGGCAGCGATTGCGACCGCCGGCAAAAAAAACTTCACGCTCTTCGCGAGCCCGTGGAGCCCGCCGGCGTGGATGAAGAGCAACACCAACATGCTCCACGGCGGCAAGCTTAAGCCGGAGTGCGCGGTGGCATGGGCAAGCTATTACGCCAAGTTCATCAAGGCTTACGCCAAGGAGGGCGTCAATGTCTGGGGCGTCACCGTGCAGAATGAACCGCTGGCCTCGCAGACCTGGGAGTCGTGCATTTACACGGCGGCGGAAGAGCGGGACTTTATCAAGAACCATCTCGGCCCGACGCTGGCCAAGGCGGGGCTGGGTGACAAGAAGATTCTCGCCTGGGATCACAACCGCGACCTGCTTTACGAGCGCGCCCGCGTGGTGCTGGACGACCCGGACGCGGCGAAGTATGTCTGGGGCGTGGCGTTCCATTGGTATGTGGCGGATGCCTTTGAAAACGTCAAGCGCGTCCACGAGGCCTATCCCAAGGTGAACCTGCTTTTCACCGAGGGCTGCAACTTCAGCTTTCCCTATGATTCGTCCCGGCTCGGCGAGTGGCACTGGGGCGAGAGCTATGGCAAGTCCATGATCAATGACTTCAACAACGGCGCGGTCGGCTGGACGGACTGGAATGTTTTGTTGAATGAAAAGGGCGGCCCCAACCATGTCGGCAATTATTGTTATGCGCCGATCATCGCCGACACCACCACGGGCAAGCTGACTTACATGAATTCGTATTACTATCTGGGCCACTTCTCGAAGTTCATCCGCCCCGGCGCCCGGAGAATTATCAGCTCCACGACGCTGGACGCGCTGCTCACCACGGCCTTCATCAACCCGGACGGCACGATCGCCGTGGTGGTGATGAATGGCAGCGACCAGGCTCAGAAATTTTCCTTTTATCTGAAAGGGTCAGCCGCCGCCACCGAGGCACCAGCCCATTCAATCATGACGCTGGTGCTTTAACGGCGGGATGAAATCCATCAACCTATGAAAACAATCCGTTGGCTGGCGCTGGTAATTTTGGCGGCGGGTCTGGCCAGCCTGACCGCCTGCCACCGGCAGAAGCCACCCTCCCCGGCAATCCAGGATCTGAGCGATACCACCAGCGCGGTCAAAGACGGTCTGCCGAATTTTGAGAAGGTGTTTGCCGGCAGCCCCCTGAACCATGCGGCGGTGAACATTTCCATGAGCGTCAATCATGGGCGAATGGCGTTTAGTTAAGGATTCCATTTTTTGAGGTTCTTTTGAGGCGCGACCGTTTTGAATTACAAATGGGATCCTGAAAAAGGTGCCTTGGCCGCGTCAGCCGAGGAAAGGGTTTTGGCCGATGTTTCACCGCCCGAGGTTCGCGCCGACCCGGTCGCAATGGCACTTGATCCCGCGTAATATGCCAGAGCAAGTCTTCCCATAACTGCTGCCGCATTCGTCGGTTGCGTGCTTGCGTGATCGCGTGGGTAAACTGCCGCAGGGCGTCGACCGTGCCTTTGAAACTTAACCGTTCCAGGGCGACCTGATAGTTGGCGCTGGCCTCGGCCATCACGCACCGGATCAGGTTATGAGCCACCAGATAAGCCAAAGCCTCCTTCTCGGCCATTTCCGGGGTTTGCGCCCGCAATTGTTCCATGCCCATCTGGGTTTTGAGATCGCGGAAGCACAGTTCCAGTCGCCAGCGACGAGCGTAGAGATCCGCCAGTTCTGCCAGCGGATAGCGCTGCGGATCCAGCAAGGTGGTGACGAGCAAGATCAAACGCGTGCGACCGCCTTTGACCGCCACCCGAAAGCGAACCACCCGCACCGTGATGGTGGCCGACATCTCCGCCCATTGCGCTGTGGAGAGATAGGGTGGACAGAACCCGGCTTTCGTCCAGACCACCAGACCGTCGTTGCGTCCCAAGCGTTTGGCCTTGCGAAAATCAACTTGGCGTTTGACGTTCAAGCGGGCGATCACATCAACGCCTTGCCGCGGTAAATCCGCCAAGGTGGCGTAGTCGCTGAAGAGGCGGTCCCCCAAGATGACATCGCCCGCCTTGAGTTCGGCCCAGAGCCGACGAAACAAACGCAGATCGTGATGATGGTAACTGTCCATGACCAGCGTTAAAATCGCCCCGCTGGACAGAGAGAATAGTGCCAACAACTTTAACAAAGGGAACCCGCAGCCGGGTTGCTGGTGTGGCAATTGAGGATAGCGTTTTTGGTTTTTACGCGTGTCCGGCAACTGGACCATGGTGCCGTCAACGACTTTGACCACCCGCCCCTGTAGGCAGTCCCCCGCGCCACCACGCTGATCGGCGTGGTGGGCCAGATGGTGCAAGGCTTGTTCCAAACGTTCCCGGGGCAGGCGCAAACGGGCTTGGCAATAGGCGCTGGGGCCACTGTTCATCCGGCACCGCCCGGTTAACCGGAACAAGGCTTGCACTTGGCGGGTCACTTCCCGACAGGCGGTCTGGGGTTTGAGCATCTGCCAGACTAGGCACTGGAATGTCAGCCGCAGACTATAAATGCGCTCCCGGCTGTTGACCCCTTCATCCGCTGCCGCGAGCAAGCCAGCGGGCAGATAGGTTTCCAGGCAGCGCTCCAGTTGTGGCAGTGAAATGGACCGCAAGGACTGAGCGGCACGCGTGCCGAGGGCGGCCAGACGGGAGCGCAGCGCGGGGAAGTAAGGGGTATGCATCATAAGAGCGGTATAAATACCGCTCTATTGACACCATTGTTATCCTTCTTGTTCATATGAAAATAAACATTGCTCGCATTGAAACGGAATACGGCCGGTTGCGCAGCCGGCTAGTTAAACTGGGTTGGATCAGTCAGGGGTATGTGCAAAATCGTGGCCCCGGTGCCGGTGGCCCTTGTTACCAATGGACCCGCAAGGTCAAAGCCAAAACCGTTTCGGTGGCGCTGTCACAGGAGCAATATGCCGCTCTCAAGCAAGCGATTGAAAACTGGCGGGAAACACAGGAAATCCTGCAACAGATGCAAGCACTAAGCCGAGAAGTCATCTTCGGCACGCTACCCAACCCGCCACGACGCAAGCGACTGGGTAAGAAAGTTTTGGGCCTTAACTAAACGCCATTCAATCATGGGCTATACAGCGACGCGCTCAACGGGCTGCAGGCGCTGGCCGGCAATCCCCGACTCACCGCGCCGCAGAGGACGGCGGTGGACGCGCTCACGGACGCGTTGAACCAGTTGGTGGCCAAAGCGGCAGCGGTAGCGGCGGCCCCGAAGACACCGTAGGTTGCGACGCCATCTTTGCTTTGGAATATGCCTGCGCTTTAGCGTCGGGATTCGTTGCCCAATTCATTCCCCCGTCTTGCGCTTCTTGCGTCTACAAGCAGTCATCTGTTGGGACATCAGGGTTGGGTGGTGGTGTCCCGCCTCGCTTTAGCCAGCGCCGTGCTTTAACGACATTTTTATATTATTGGGAATTCCACTCTAAAAGTTTAAATGTGGCGCAACCTGTCACGCGGCAGTGAGGTGCGCTGGTGGTGGCGGATTGAGCGGCTCAAGAGTGCGCTTTTTTGGGTCAAAAAACGTGTTTTTGGGATTAAGTCCGTAGTCCACTTAACCAAGTCCGACGCTCATTTAATCAAGTCAGTCTCTGACTTGACCCCAACCGTCACCGACTTAATCAAGTTACTCAACGACTTAACCCAGTCCGTCGCGCTCTTAATCAAGTCCGTCTTCGACTTGATTAAGTCTGTTCCTGACTTAATCCCATCCGTCATCCAATTAACTAAGTCGGTCACTGACTTGATTAAGTCAGACGGTGACTTGATTAAGTCCGTTCCTCATTTGATTAAGTCCATCAACGACTTGATTAACTGGACGAGCGACTTTTGCAGGACGCAGGACAGTCGGCGGATGAAAACGGGACGCATTTAAATGTGGAATGTGAAATGGCGAATGCGGGGTGCGAAATGGAACGGCTGGACACAAGGCCAGAAACAAATGAAAAGCTAGGGTCGTGTCTCAAAAGTTCTGCAAAGGCCCAGGACTGGCCAGCAACCGAATCGCAGGGTGGAAACAATTGGCCATGGGGCGCCATCGGGCGACCCGATTTTACTTTTACCAGACCTCAATCCCCCGCATGATTAAATCGTGAAACTGATACCGAAGCGCGCGCGACCGCGACTTTTCAGATCTGCTGGCGGAAAGGCCGGCGGGTGGTGGTTTGGGCTGGTGGCCGGATTTTGGCTGGCTGGAATTTCGTTGTCGCCGGCCCAGACGGTGACCGAGATCCGGACGGTGGCGGAGGTGCGGCGGCTGACGGCGGAACAGGCGGCCCGGGGCATTCCGGTCCGGCTGCAGGGGGTGGTGACGTTTTATGACGGGCGGCTGTATTCCCAATTTCTGCAGGACGACACGGCGGGCATCTATCTGTTTGCCTCGTCCAACACGCCGGAGCTATTCATGTCCACGGGTCAGCGGGTCGAGATCGAAGGGGTGACCAGCCCGGGCGAGTATGCGCCGATTGTCGTGCCGACGCGCCGGACGATACTGGGGGAAACCAACCTGCCCGCCGCCCGGCCGGTGACTTTTGAGCAGTTGGCGAGCGGCCAGGAGGACAGCCAGTTTGTGGAGGTTCACGGCATCGTGCGCTCGGCTTTTCTGGATGAGGCGACCTCCTATCTGCAAATTGAAATCACGACGGGCGGCGGGCGGCTGACGGCCTACGTCACGGGTTTGCCGGCGGAACAGACCCGGAACCTGGTGGACAGCGCGGTCAAGATTCGCGGGGTCTGCTCCGCCCAGTTCAACCGCCAGCGGCAGTTGTTTCACATCCGCATTCTGGTGCCTCGGCCGGAGGATTTCGTGGTGGAAAAAGCGGCGCCGAGCGATCCCTTCGCCGTTCCCAATCAAAAGATCGGCAGCTTGTTGCGATTTACGCCGCAAGGGACTTATGGGCATCTGGTCAAGGTGACGGGCACCGTCACCTGCCAGCAGTTCGGCAGCATGCTGTTCATCGAAGACGGGAATCAGGGGCTGCTCGTGGAGACCCGGCAACGGCTGCCGCTGCAACTGGGCGATCAGGTCGAGGTCGTTGGGTTTCCCGCCCAGGGCGAATACACGCCGATTCTTCAGGATGCGCTTTACCGCAAAATCGGCGTCGGCAAACCGCCGGTGCCGGTGCTGGTCAATCTGGATCAGGCGTTGAAAGGCACTTTTGACTGCCGGCTGGTGAGCATCGAAGCCACGCTGCTCGAACACGGCCAGTTCACCCACGAGCAGTCGCTGGTGCTCAATGCGGGGCATTTTGTGTTCAGCGCCAATTACGACCAGCCGAAAAGTTCCGAGCCGCTTCCGCCACTGGAGAACGGGAGCCGGGTCCGCGTCACGGGCGTCTGTCTGGTCAGTCCGGGCGGCAGTTGGATTGCCGGCGAGGCTTGGCGGGCCAAGTCATTTCATCTGCTGCTGCGCTCGCCCGATGACGTGGTGGTGCTGCGGCGGCCGCCGTGGTGGACCTTGAAAAAACTGCTGTGGACGATGGGGGGGCTCATCCTGGTCATCCTGGGCGCGTTCGCGTGGGTGGGCATTCTCCGGCGGCGCGTGCACAAGCAAACCGGCATCATCCGCCAAAAGCTGTTGTTGGAAGAAACCCTGAAGGAGCGGTATGAGGATCTGTTTGAAAACGCCAACGACATTGTTTTCACGCTGGACTTGGCCGGGCGAATCACCTCCATCAACCGGACGGGCGAGCGGCTGCTGGACTGCGGCCGCGAGGCGATGCTCCGGCGCAAAATTCTGAACCTGATTGTGCCCGAGCAGCAGGCCGCCGCCGAGCAATGGCTCATGCAAGTGCTCAAAAACACCGCGCCGCCGACCGTCGAATGGGATTTTCTGCCGGTTAACGGCCAGCCGCTCAAGCTGGAAATCAGCACCCGGCCGATCGAGCAAAACGGCAAGCAGATTGAAGTGGAGGGCATCGCCCGCGACATCACCGAGCGCAAGCGCCTTGAGCGCGAAATTCTCGAGATCAGCAACCGCGAACAGCGGCGCATCGGCCACGATCTGCACGACGGTGTCTGCCAGCAGCTCGTCGGCATTTCCTATCTGACCGAGACCGTCGCCGAGCGGCTTCAGGAAACCGGCTCGCCGGAATCCGAGGAGGTCGAGCGGATCAGCCGGCTGCTGGGCACCGCCATCGCCCAGACCCGCGGCGTCGCGCGCGGCCTGTTCCCCGTCCGGCTGGCCGAAAACGGCCTGGCTTCCGCGTTGGAAGAAATGGTGCTCAATGCCGGCCAGCTGTTCCAGATCCAATGCCGCTTTGTCTGCGAGACACCGCCGGAATCCGTTGATAACACCGTGGCCCTGCACCTTTACTATATTGCGCTGGAAGCCGTGGCCAACGCCGCCAAACACGGTCAGGCCGGCGACATCTGTGTTTCGTTGAAACCGGCCCAGAACCGTTATGCGCTCACGGTCGAGGACAACGGGAAGGGCTTTTCCCTGGCCGAAATTTCCCGGTCGGGCATGGGACTGCGGATCATGCAATATCGCGCTCGCGTCATCGGCGCGACGCTCGACATCCGTAGCGCGCCGGCCGGCGGCACCACCGTCACCTGCCAGTTTGTGCCGGTGCCGCGCGGCCTTCCGGCTGGCGCCAAAGCCTGAAGTTTTCGCGGCCCGCCGGGACGAAACTTTCAATTTGAAGTTTTTTAATTTTTGCACATACTGGCCTTATGAGCGAACAGACTGCCGGGAAGAACCGTCTATTGATTGTGGATGACCATCCTTTGTTTCGGGAAGGTTTGGGCCAGTTGGTCAGCCATGATCCCGATCTGGTGGTTTGCGGCGAGGCCGCCGATGCCGCCGAGGCGCTGCGGGTCATTCCCGAACTGAAGCCCGATCTGGCGCTGGTGGACATTTCTCTGGGCGGCGCCAGCGGCCTGGATCTGATCAAGGCCATCAAGGAAGCCTACGACGATCTTCCCGTGCTGGTGATTTCGATGCATGACGAGTCGTTATACGCCGAGCGCGCCCTCCGTGCGGGGGCGATGGGTTATGTCATGAAACATGAGACCGGCAAGACGGTCCGCAACGCCATCCGCAAGGTGCTGGGCGGCGAAATGTATCTCAGCGAAAAGATGTCCTCGTCCATCATCTCCAAGTTCATGCACGGCCAGGACGATCATCCGGCCTCGATGGTGGAGATTCTCAGCGACCGCGAACTACAGGTCTTCCGCATGCTGGGGCAGGGCAAGGGCACCCGGCTGATCGCCCAGGAACTGGAGGTGACCATCGCCACCGTCAATTCCTTCCGCAACCGCATCAAGGAAAAGCTCCACCTCAAGACTGCCACCGAGGTGATGCTGCATTCCATCCAATGGATTCAGGGTGAAATCACGAACCGCGGCGAGGTGAAGAAGCTCTGAAAAATTATTTCAGAACTTCTTCCTGCAATTGCTGCCGGCCTGGAACTTCCGCCGCTGCGGTTTAATTACTCAAACCGGATGTCGTCCAGATAGAACATGGACGGGTCAGTGGTTCCCGCCGTTGTCCACGCGAAAGCGGTCTTGATGCGGGACATATTCTTGTCGGTCAGGTCAATGGAGTATTGCTTCCATTCTTTCGTCAGCGTCACATTGTCGAGCCCGCCGTTGGCGGAGTCGTTGTGCGGCTTGTCTTTGCCCAGCAGGCCGAACTTGAAGCTGACCACTTCGCCGCCCTTGTCCCCGCGCGCCCAGAAGGTCAGTTGTTTGGCGCCGGTGAGATTCCAGCCGCCGACTTGATCGCCCCAATCGTTCGCCGGATCCTGCCAGACCACGCCGCCCCAGTCGGTGGTGGCCTGATATTCAACCCGCAGGCAGGTGGTGCCACCGTGGGGGCGAATCATGCAGCCGTCATCCATCTTGATGGCCTTGGTGTTTCCCATCCAGCCGGAAGGAATGTAGTGGTTTTTCGCGCTGCCCTGGTCTTCATAAATGTAGAACGGCAGCGTTGCCGGTTTGCCGGCGGCGTCATTGTCACCGGCACCCACATAAAAAGGCACGTTGGCGACGGCCGCCCCGGCGTTGTTCCGCACATAGGCGAACAGGCGGTAGCCGCCGGGCTGCGCCGGTGTCTTCACTTCGGCGTGGGTGGCGTCGCTCTGGGTGATGGCCGAGTTCAGTTCCGCCAGCACCGGTTCCGCCGAACCGCCCATGCCCTTGATGGTTTGTTCGGGTTGGATCACCCAGTTCACTTGGAGCGGTTGGCCCTTCAAATCGGCGGCTGCCAGGTCGGCGGTGAAAGTTGCGCTGGGAGTTAGTTCATCCTTGCCGCGAATCTTGAGGCTCTTGATGACCGGACAGGGATTGGCCGGCGGTTGGCCGGTCCAAAGTTCGGTCATGGTATCCACCGCCTGCACCTTGGTGCCGTCCTTCAGAAACATGCCAAACCAGGTGACCGTGGTCTCCTGTTTTTGTCCCCACAGGAACGCATAAGCGCCAAGGCACAACGGTTTCTGGCTGATGGATCCGGCATAGGCTCGCCGATACCAATCGCCCTTTTCCGTGCTGGTCGGTTCGTAGGCGGCGCCCCAGGAAGTTTTGCCAATCTCCCAAGGCCCCGGCGACCCGTATTCCGTGACGAGATAAGGCTTGGTGCCGTTGAGCTTGAGGTAACGGTCCGCGACAGACGAAGCTCCGGCGTAACTGTTGATGCCGACGATGTCCACGTCCGGGCAATAGCGGTTGACGCTGGTCACCCGTTCTCCGCCCAGTTCCGAAAGCACCGTCATCGTGGGATGATTCGGATCAATTTGTTTTACGAGTTTGGCCGCATCGTTTACCGCCGTCCAAATCTCGGCCTTGTCGCCGGCGCCGTAACCCTCCATCTCATTTCCCAGACCCCACAACAACACGGCCGGATGGTCTTTATATTTGGTCACCACCGTGCGCACCATGTCCAACTGTTTTTTGACCATCTCGGGATTGCTGTAATTGAACCCGTCGCCCTCATGCTGGAACCAGATGCCGACGGCGACCGTGAGTCCCAACTTCTGCGCGTTGTCGAGCACGGGCTGAAGATTGTCAGCGCCCCAGGTGCGGATCGAGTTGCCGCCGGCCTCCTTGAGCAAGGCGAGGGAAGCGTCACCGCCCGCGCCTTTAATAAAAAACGGCTTGCCGTCCCGGTTCAGTTGCCAGCTGTCGCCGGCTTTGACGACTTCCACCCGGATGGCTTGGGCTCGAATATTGATGCCAGTTGATAAAAGGCCGGCCAGCAAACCAAGCGCGAGCATTCGATTCATAAAAGAAAAATTCATGTTCATTATGTGTGCTTGATGGGCGTTAAAGGAGCCAGCGATTCACGCGTGGAACCATTTTACCCAGTGAATATCCTGCATGATTCGCCATTGAGAACCGAAATTGTAATTCAAAATGCTACGCGCTGTCAAGTAATCAATACGGATTGTCTTTGTGGCTGATTTCCCCAATTATCCGCATGAATATGCACTGATTCAAATTTTCCACGATACCAGACATCCGGCTTTACCGCATTTCACGGAAAAATAAGATCTTTAGTGTAGCAAATTAAATTACATAAAAATGAAATGTTTTGTTGACAAGATTGGCCAGTCGGGTGTAAAAATGAAAAACATATTCCCAACGCCTTTAAGTGTGCGCTTCTGCTTGCGATACGAAAAGAGAATTGAGAGAAAACGGCAAATCAGAAAACAAACGAAACTACCTATGAAAACCTTGATCACCAAAACCTTCACCAGCCTCCGGATTCATTTATGGGCGAAGCGCGCGCTTTTTGGCGCGGCTTGCGGACTGGGCTTGCTGTCCACCGCCGCCTTTGGCCAGGTCAGTCAGCAACTCAACATTGACTGCGGTGCTACCGGCACCACGGTGCCGACACCCGCTGGTTTCACCAAGGTCAACATCACGTCACTCACTGTAGGCAACTACACTTTTGCAAATGTCGCGGGCAGCGCTTATACGCTTACCGTGACCAACGCCGGAGCCTACAGCGCCGGGGGAACCACCTGTGATAAGGACGGCTGGTATACCGGCGGGGGAACCCCCGTCCAGAGCGCCGGGTTTACATTGAGCGGCCTGCCGACCGGTGAAACAGTTGCAATTTATGCCAACATGGGCTGGGACGGCTCGGGTTCGGCCGCCAAATTTATTTATGGCGGAACGACAAACCAGGTCATCGCCCAGTCCGTTACCGCTCCCAGCATGTCCACGCTGACGTATGTGGGCCGGGCGGTCGTGGATGTGAACGGCACGGTCAGCGCGGTCTGGACCGGCCCGGCCGCTGGCCAGGGTCAGGTTGGGGCCTTGATTTTTGACATCGAGCCTTGCCAGCCGGTCATCACCGTTCTTGGAAACAATCCGATGATGGTTCCGATTAACAGCACATTTGTTGACCCGGGCGCGACCGCCGTGGAATCCTGCTCTGGCAGTGCGCTCACAGTGATCACCAATGGAACCGTGGATGCGACCACCCTCGGCACCTATACCAATACCTATACCGCCATTGCGGACGGCATTACGAATTCGGCCACCCGCATTGTCAATGTGGTGCTCAGCGACTTTCTCAACTTGGATCTGGCTGAAAGTGGTGACGGCACAATCACTCCTGCCGGGTTCAATCGCCTCAATTATTCTGGGGCTAATATGACATTTTCAGAACCAAGCGTTGGCGGCACCCCTTACTCGGTCGTTTTCACCAACGTCAGCGGCACATACCAATCTGGTGGAACCACCATAGACAGAGATGGTTTTTATTGTAACTCTGGCGTGACCAACGGCTTCTATGTGACCGGACTGGTTCCCGGAAGCCAGGTTACGCTTTATGCGTGCTGGGCGTGGGATGGTGCTAATAATGCCGCTGTCATCACTTGGACGGGTGCCACCAACTTGCTCAACGTCGGCACCGGCATCACCCTGCCTTCGCCCACGACGTTCATGAATTGCGGCATCGAGGTGGCCGATGGCACTGGCCGGGTGAGCGGCACCTGGACTGGTCAATCAGGTCATCAAGGTCAAATCGGCGGCATGATTTTTGGCATCCAGGCTCCCGTCGCCCATAACATCACCATTTTGCCAGCCGGCGTCACCAACAGTTGCGGCTCCTCGGCCACCTTTGTCGCAGCGGCACCGGGCGGAGCCACTTATCAATGGTATGATAATTTTACCAATCCGATCACCGGGGCCACCAACATTACCCTTGTCCTGACCAACCTGCATCCATCGGCCAGCGGCAACTATAACTTCATCGCCACCGCCACCAACGCCAGTTGGTCGGCGACAAACTTTGCGGTGGTCAGCATCTATGATGTCGCTCCGCCGGTCCTGACCATGAACGGAAACACGGTGGTGGTTGTCCCGCTCAACAGCAGCTGGGCCGATCCCGGCGTCACCGCCTATGACACCTGTGCCGGCAACTACCTGACCGTGACCACCAACGGCACCGTCAATACCAGCGTGGTGGGCCAATACAACCTGACCTATAGTGCCACCACCGGTGACGGTGTGTCCGCCACCAATGACCGGTCGGTGATTGTCTTCGACCCGGCCAGCACCGCGACCGAATACAGTCTTTATTTGGACTACGGGCCGGTTGATGTGAATGACTATTATCCGATCTTTCCTGACGGATTTACCAAGCTTTTATTTGGAAACCTTTATGACAATATTTATGGCAATGTTTCATTTCCTGACCCTACCGGCGTCGGTAGCGGTTTGACCAACATCTTCACCAACATCGGTTCATGGAATACGGGGACGGACTATACCAACACGCTTTCCACCGACGGTTTCGCCAACCACGGCGGCCAGCCCGCCACCTTCAGCTTGAGCGGCGTGCCCGCCGGCCAGGTGGTGAAAGTATATGCCGTTTATGGCTGGGGCGGCGCAGCGCAGGGTCCGCAGATCATCTACGGCGGGGCAACCAATATCGTGAACACGGGAATTACGGTGAATTCGCCCCAATACCCCACCGAGCTCAATTTCCAGTATGTCGGGTCGGCGATTGCCACCAATGGCGTGGTGACCGGGACTTTTTATGGCCTCGGCGGCCCGACGACGGAAGGCCAGATTGGCGCCATGATTTATGACGTGCAGAACATCGCCACTCATTCCATTGTCATTTCGCCGGCGACCAGTGTTCCGCAGTGCGGCAGCAATGTAACTTTTACGGCGTCGCCGTCCGGCCTTGGCCCGTTCACCTACCAGTGGTATGACAACAATACCAACCTGATCGCCGGGGCGACCAATGCGACCTATACGCTGGTGAACGTGCATCCGTCCAGCGAGGGCAATTATACGGTCATTGCCGGCAACGCTTACACCAGCGCCACCAATTACACGACCGTGACCGGGGTCTTTGATTCACAGGCGCCCATCATGGCGCTCAGCGGCCCCAGCACGGTGAACATCGTGGTGAACAGCACCTATGTGGATGCCGGCGCGTCCGCGTATGACCTTTGCGCTCAGGCGCCCCTGGCCATGACCACCAACAGCACGGTGGACACGACAACAATCGGTTCCTACACCGTGACGTATTCGGCCGTGACGGCCAGCAGCACGCCGGGATCAATCGTCCGGACGGTCAATGTGACTGCCGTCCCCAATTTGTCCCTGAATCTGGACTTCGCGTCAATGGACGGTGCCGTCCCGCCCGCCCCGGTCGGCTTCACGCTGCTTCAAAGCGCGGTGAACCTGGCGGCGGTTGCGAACTATAGCTGGCCGAACGTCGCGGGCAGCATCTATACGTTGAGCATCAGCAATATGAGCCAGTATAACACCGCGAACACCAATGAGCCGCTGACAACCTGTGGGTTTTACAAAAATGCTGGCAACAACTATCCCGCCACCTTTACAATGAGCGGCTTGCAGCCCACCTTGAAAGTGACCTGCTATGCCATTCATGCCTGGGACGGCGCGGCTCATTATGCGGATGTCTACTTCGGCGGCACCCACGCCATTGACGCCGGCCATGGTGATCCCGGCCAGAATCCGACTATCACCAACTTCACCCGCATCGGAGCGACCATTGCTGACTCGACCGGCGTGGTCAGCGGCTACTGGCAGGGCAGCACCGGCGGAGAAACCAATGCCGAGGGCCAGGTGGGTGGCATGGTGTTTGTCATCGGCACCAACACGCCGCCGGTGGCCTATCCGATTACCATGGTTGCAACCAACGGTGTTCCCTCCACCACCAATGTCTTCAGCGGGGCTTGGATCCCGACCGACGCGGACAGCGATCCATTGACGGTGACTGCGGTGCAAAGTTCCACGGCGCATGGCGGCACGGCGAGCACCGACGGCACCAACCTCACATATTTGAATTCAACCGGCTACAATGGCTCGGACACATTCACCTATGTGGTCGGTGATGGCTTCGGCGGTTTCAGCACTAACACCGCCACCGTCAGTGTAACCACCGGCACCGTAAATCAGCCGCCGGTGGCCGGCCCGCAAGTCATGGGTGCGGTCAGCGGCCAGGCCGCCACCTTGAAGATCATTGGCGGCACCAATCCTCCCACCGACCTGGATGGTGACACCTTGACCATAACGACGGTGACCACCCCGGCGAATGGCACGGCAAGCACCGATGGCACCAATGTCACCTATACTTCGGCCAATGGCTTCACCGGCTCGGACACGTTCAACTATGTCGTCGGTGATGGCCAGGGCGCTTTTGCCACGAACACGGTGACGGTTAGCGTGGTGCCGGCGACAAGCTACAACAAGCTGGCAGCGCCGGTCCGCAGCGGCGGCAATTACAATGTCAGCTTTAATGGCATACCTTATGACTATTATGTCCTGCTGACCGCGACAAACCTGGCTCCGCCGGTGACCTGGTCTCCGGTGGTGACCAATCAGGCCGACGGCAACAGCGGCGTGATAACCTTCTCGTTCACGCCGTCGGCGGGCAAGGGCTTCTACAAGGTCGGCTCCCTGCCTTGATTGGCGGGATTGTGATATGCGCCCCGGCAAGTGCGCCAAGACAAAGCGCCTTGCCGGGGTTATATTTTGCCCATGACGATTCACTTTGAAGCGGCGCAGGCCGGCTGGACGGCAGCCGCACCTGCGAACCAGCCTCGCCGGGCATCTGGCCCACCGGGGTGGTGGCTGTTGGCTTTGTTTCTGGCCTTTGAGTTTTCGGGACAGGTTCGGGCGCAGACAAGAATTGTGAGCTGCGACGCGCCGGTGCAGAGCCGCAAGCGCGGCATCGGCGTCAACACCATGTCCGCCGCAGACTTTCAGGCGCTGGCGCCGGGCGTGTCGTGGTTTTACGATTGGGGCGTGAACAACTGGTTCGTGCCGACCAACGCGGCGATGAGTTACATCCCGATGGCTTGGAATGGCGGCTCCGGTTTTCAAACCTCACTCAGCGCGTATCTCGCGGCCGGCAACCAGCCTTGGCGGGTGTTCGCGCTCAACGAGCCAAACTTTAACACGCAGGCAAACCTGACACCCTCCAACTCGGCGGTCGCTTTTAAACAGGTCAAGGCGATTTGCGACCCCTATCATATTCCCGTGATTAGCCCCCACATGGCGGAAGGCACCGCCGCGAGCCAAAGCATCACCGCATATGACCCGATCCAAGGATCGAATGTCACCTATATGTCAGCGGAACCTTACCTGAAAGCGTTTTTTAACTACTGCAGTTCAAACTCGCCCGCGACACCCGCAGGCATATCTGACCATAGCTATTCCGGCTATGGTGATCTCACCTATTGGACAGGCCTTATGCACAGTGATTTTCCCACCCAAACCGTCTGGGTGACCGAGTTCAACGACTGGAACACCAGCGATGCCGCCACGCTCGCCGACCTGATCCCGTGCGTGGATTATTGCGAACGCACGACCTGGATTGAAGGCTACTCGTGGTTCATGTCGCGGATCAGCGGCGATTTCCACAACAGCCTGCTCTCCACCAATTCCGGCGTCCTGACGGCGGCGGGCCAGGCCTATGTGGAGATGCCGGTGCACGACCCCAATCTGTATTATCGGATGCCCGGACGGCTGCAGGCTGAGCGCTATGTGGCCATGACCAACATGAATATTGCGCCGACCACGGACACCAACGGGCTGGCCGACATGATTACCTCAGCGGCCAATGGCAGCGTGGACTATAATATTCAAGTAGATGTTGCCGGGAACTATCCGGTGAACTTCCGGGTTGCCGGTGTTACCGGTCAGGTGAAAATCTACAATGGCAGCACCTTGCTGGGGACAGCCAGCATCACGCAAACCGGCTGGTCAACGGTTTCAGCTACCATTCCATTGGCGGTGGGCACGAACACCCTCCATATGGTTCTTACTGCAAACTCCCAGCAGTTAAACTGGCTGGACTTCCTGGCGACCAATGGCGCGCCGTCCATCCCGGACAATGTGAGCGCGACGGCAAGCGGCTATCAGGTGGTGTTGAATTGGTCAATTGCGGCCGGGGCGACCAACTATATTGTCAAATGCTCCACCACCAATGGCGGGCCTTATGCCACAGTTGCCAGCCTGTCGGCAACCACCTTCACGAACACCGGACTGGCCATCAGCAACAACTATTATTACGTTGTTTCGGCGGTGAACGCCTCGGGCGCCAGCTCCAATTCCATGCAGGTCAGCGCCACAACGGCATTCCCACCGGTGGATCTGGCGTTGAATATGCCGGTCACGGTAAGTTCGACCCAGAGCGGCTATCCCGGAAGCGAGGCGGTGGATGGCGCCACGACCGGCGAATGGGACCGTTGGGCTTCCGCCTGGAGCGACCCGCAATGGATTTATGTGGATTTACAGAGCACCTACAACATCAACGAAGTGGATCTCTACTGGGAGTCGGCTTACGCGAGCAGTTATCAAATCCAGGTTTCCGCCGACGCTACAAACTGGATCTCGATTTACAGCACGGCCACCGGAATTGGCGGCACCAACTATCTGACCGGCCTGTCTGGAACCGGACGATATGTGCGGATGTATGGGACGGTGCGGGGGACCGGTTATGGTTATTCGCTTTTTGAAATTGAAGTGTTTGGAACCGTGCCCACGCCGACGAACCTGACGGCGACGGCAGCCAATACGCAGGTCGCCCTAAGCTGGAATGCTTCTCCCGGGGCAACCAGCTATAATGTCAAAAGCGCTGTCTCGATCGGCGGGGCTTACACAACCATTGCCAACATGCTGGCGACCAGCTATACGAACAGCGGCCTGCCCAATGGCACGACTTATTACTACCAGGTTTCAGCGCTTAACTCTTTTAGCGAAAGCACCAACTCGGCCGCCGTCAGCGCCACGCCCACCAACCATCCGCCGGTGTTGGCGGTGATTTCCAACCAGACTATTCTGGCGGGCCGGACGCTGCTGGTGACCAACTCGGCCAGTGATGCCGACCTTCCGGCACAGATCCTGACTTATGGTCTGGCCAGCGCCCCGACCAATGCCGTTATCAATCCCAACAGCGGCCTGTTCAGTTGGCGGCCGACGATTGCACAATCGCCCTCCACCCAGGCGGTCGCCGTGGTGGTTTCGGACAATGGTGTGCCGAGCATGAGCGCCACCCAAAGCTTTGCGGTAATGGTGACTCGGCCCGCCGTCCCTATCCTCTCCGTCGCAACGATGGCCAAAGGGCCGTTTGGATTTTGGATCAACGGCGATGCTGGGCCAGACTACACGGTTCAGGTTTCCACCAATCTGACCTCTTGGAACCAGGTGTTCAACAGCAATTCACCAGCCCTACCTTTCTTCTGGACAGATAACAGTTCGTCATCTTATCCATTTCTCTTCTACCGCGTCTTACTGGGGCCATGAGGCTGCGGATTGTTCCGTCAATTCACCATCGCTTCCGCTCGCGTGATGACGTCACCGCCGGTGCCGTTAATGACGTTGCGGATGCCGCTGCCCGGTTTGCCGCCGAACAGCCGGTAGGTGAAGGCGTGATGAATCTTGATGCCGGCGGCGGCGGGCGTTTCGATGCCGTTGTCGGCAACCACGGCGGCTTTTTTGAAAACATGGTAAACACCCACGCCCCACGCTTCATGGTTAGCAACCTTTGCGCCGACTTTGTAGGAGGCAAAACCTTTGTTGTCCGCGCTGCGCCAGGCGTCTTGCGACGGCGGGTCGTAAGGCATTTCGCTCTGGTAGAAATAGACATGGCCGTCGTTGCCGTTCCAAATCGTCTGATAAGTCTGTGTATGTTCGACGGCGAGACCATAAATGGTCACGTCGTCGCCTTCAACTAACAGGCCGGTCTCGCAGGTGTTTTCGGTCCAGCCGACATTTTTTCCGTGATCCGCGCGCCAGAGCCAGAAGTTGTCGCCGATGACGTGGCTGTCGTGAATGGCGACCATGATCTTGGCCTTGCCCGGCCCGTAGCCGCCGACCCGGCAGCAGAGATCATAGATGCAGATGGGATTTTCCGCGCGCCCGGCCTTGCGTCCGGGCAAGCCGATTTGCACCAGGGTTTCCGTCTCGTTGGTGCCGGCGTCGAAAATAAGTCCGCTCAAGCTGACACCTTCACCGGCATCCACGCGCAGTGCGGTTTTGCCGGTCGCGGATGCAAGACTCGGCTGGCCGAGGCCTAGAATGATCGTGCCGGGGCGCGCGACGACAAGGGTGTCGTCAAGAGGGTAAATGCCGGGAGTAACTATCAGGTTTTTCCCGGCGCGCAGCGCGGCATTGATGCTGGCGGCGGTGTCAATGCCGGCCTTGGCGATGTAAAAGCTGTCCAGCGGCAGGTTCTCGCCCGGCGCGTCACCTTTTTTCCAACTTATCCCGCAGGTGCCGGCGCTAATAAGCGGCGGCACCTTCACGAACCAGCAACCCGCATCGTCCACAAAGAGATAGGGCTTTTCGCGGATGACGGGCGTTTTTTCAACGATGGTGACGGGTTTGCTCGGCCATTCGCCGCCGGGCGTATTTACGCATCCGGTAAAGACCATGTTCCAAATCCCGCCGTTCCATTGCTTCCACTGGCTGTTGCGCGCGAACCATTGCTGCTGGGTGCCGGCGTTCACGGTGCCATCCACCTTGCAGTCGGCCATGAAGCCGCCGCTCGACCAGCCGCCGGAGGATAATAGTAAATCGCCTTTAATATGCACCCGCCGGAGCGGCGCGTCCTGCGACACCGCCCATACATTCACATCGTCGGGCGGCGCGACGGCGAGATTTTCAACGGCGCGCCAGAAATTGCACGTCGCGTTATGTCTCATCCATGCGGCGTCCGTCCAGACATGGCCGCTGATGGTCACGTCGTCTGGCAACCTGCCCAATCCGGCGACCTGCGTGTAAAATCCGACGGGCACATTTAGGTCATATGTGCCCGGCTTGAACAAAATGGCATAACGCCCGGTGCCGAACTGGGCGCGCTCCTGCTGTTGAAAAATGGTATTGATCCGTTCCTGCATTCCGGGCTGTGCGGGCGCGAAGACCAGCACGTTGGTGCCGAAGTCCGGTTCGGCGGCGCTTGCAATCAACGCCGTGTAGCCGGCTAAAAAAACTGCTGCCGTATGTTTCATCATGAAAGCTGCGAGGACATCCATGCCCGCCTTACTTGGCCGCCGGCTCCGAGTTCCAATAGAGCGTGACCACCAATTGGTTGCCCTTGCCGGAGAAGAACGCCGCCTGTTCGCTGACATCGTCGTAGCAGAAACCGTAGCACTTGTGGTCAATGGTGTGTTCGTGCAGAAACTTGGAATACCAGTTGCACGGCAGCGCCTGATAAAACTTTGCCGGCGCGTTCCAGTCGGCGGGGTCGGCGAGGACATGGCGGTTGGCGGCGGCGCAGAACTGCGGATTGCTGGCGAGGATGCCGGAGCCGAGAAAAATTTCCTGGGTGGTGGGCTTGCGCGAACATTTCGCCGGCTTGCCGCCACCGACGGGAGTAAAAATCAAGGCGCCATCAACCACCTTGCCGGTCCATTTGCCGCTGGGAGTCGGCTTCTCCTGGGCATAAAGGTTCCAGATGTCATCAATGTATTGGGCGAAGTAATTGGCGTTGGGACCATCTTTGTTGAATCCGGCACGGCACGGGGATAGAATCCAGAAGTCATCTTTGCAGCAGGCTTGGAATTCCTTCGGTGCCTCGGCGCGAAAGGCCGCGAAGAGCTTGTTGCGCGCGGCTGTAATGCCGAGCTTTTTATCGTCCAGTTCAATCGTCAACGGGATGCAAAAGGCGTCCACCTGGGTGGTATTGCCGTTCCAGGTGCCATTGCCATAGGCATATTCGATGAAATCCCAATAAGCTGTGTGGTCATCGAGGTTTTTGGGCGCGGCGCCCAGCCGGAGATAGAGGCGGCCATTGCCTTTGGGGCAAGGGATGGTTGGCTCCTTAGCGAAAGAATGCCATTCTCGTCCGCCGTTCAGGCTCCAGAAACATTCGTCATCGGCGAATTTGCCGTTGGTCTTGTTGACGAAAACATACTTGAGACCGTTGGCTGGAGTTGATTGAGCCTGTCCAAAGAGTCTGGGCGTGAGCGCCAGCCCGGCTCCGGCGGCACTGGCCAGCGCAAGAAAACGCCGCCGGCTTAATTGTCGCAGAACATCGTTTGCTGAAGGCATAATCTGGCTGATTTGAAGTTATGGGAGCCAGATTGCTACCCGATAAAACGTGGCCAGCGAAAGCGGGTTGGGGTCGGTGAAGTTTAACGTGTTGCTGTTTGTGGCCGGAGTCGTTGCGCCGGAAAGGTCGTTCCAGCCGCCATTGAGGAGATCCGTTCGGGACTGCACGTCGTAAAGACGGTTGCTCCAGACTGGCCCGAAGCTTAGGTTTGGCCGGTTGCCCTGAAAGGTCATCTGCAATGTGAACACCGAAGAGTGATTGGTTGGATTGAGGCCGGCAGTGTATTTGAAGAGATTGTTCTGGCCGGTGCCGCTGGCGTCGGCCGTGGCGGCAGCCAGGGGATTTGTGTAGCTGCCGAAGTATTGTGTCTGCCACAGCATGAACGGGGTCATGCTGGTGAGCTTCAGCGCGCCGTTGGAATTGGTCTGCGTGTTGCCGGCGCCGTCAGTGGCGCGAATCTGCCAGGTGTGGGCTCCGCCCGGGACGGCAACGGTGGTCTGCTCCGTGCCGAGGCCGAACACCTGAAACTCCCAGAACGAATAGCCATAGCCCGAACCGCGTTTGACACCCTGCATCTTGAGGTAGCGCCCCACACCACTGAGTCCGGTTAGGTTGTCGGTGCCGCCGGTGCCGTTCGTCTTGTGATAAAGGGTCGTCCAATTAGTGTTATCGGCCGAGGCTTGGATCAGATACTCCTTGCCATAGGCATTTTCCCAAGTGATGACCACTTGCTTGATGGAAAAGATGGCGCCGAGATCCACCATGAACCACTCAGTGTCGGGATTAGCTACGATGTTGGTATCATATTGGCTCCCCCAACGGGTGGCTAGATTGCCGTCCACTGCCTGGCCGGGTGCGCCGGCCTCTGTCGAACTGGCGTAGGCCATCTGGTTCAAGGCGAGGTTGTTGGTCGGCGAAACATAGGCGCTGGGGCTGATGGTGGCATAGTTGGTTCCGTCGAGCAGCAGCGTGTAATTGGCAAGCCCCGTGCCGCTGTCGGTGGTCTGTTCCCAGTAGAATGTGACATTGGTTGAAGTGCTGACCGTCGTGCCGTCGGCGGGCAGCCAGGCGAGAAATGCTGCGGGCGGTGTGGTATCGCTGATTGTGAATGAATTGGTTGGCGAGGCCGTCACGCCGCCCGCCCAGTTGTAAGCCAAAACATACCAGAAATGAGCGCCGTTGCCCATCGTGGTGCCGGAAAGATTATATGAAGTCACCTTGGCTGTGGTCGCGACCAAGGCATTGTCAATGTAAAGCTCATAACGTGCGATGCCAGTTTCCGGATCGCTCGATGCCTGCCAGGTGAAGGTTGGAAATGCCCCGGTAATGTTTTGGGCATTGGCGGGCGTCAACAGGCTGAACGCCAGCGGCGGCGTGGCGTCCGTCAGGCCAAAACCTTGGATGCCGGAACCGTATTGGAAGAGCGGCTGGCCGGTTGTCGGTGGCACTGGTAGGCCAGCAGCTATGTTGGTGCGGATGGCGGCCAATTCGGCGGTCGTGGCTCCCATGTCATACGGCAAATCCCAATGATCCGGCTCACTGGCCCAGTTGGCCTGTGTGTCATCACCAACCTGACTCATGCTCAAAGGCAACTGCCATGGAGTTTTGCCCGAAGGTTGTTTGTCACCCCATAAAATCTGGGCGATCGCCGGCCCGCCCTCATCGCCAGGCCGATAGACGACCATGAACGCGTCACTCAATGCAACGACGTTCGTCAATATATACGGCCGCGGCAGCATACAGATGGTGGTGGTAGGAATATTATTGCTGTGGAAATACTGGATGAGACCATACTGCGGCATATCATTTGTGTCGTGCAGCGCGCCAATTGGATCATCCGGCAGCCACGGGCTGTCATTATCCCAATAGGTGCCGTGAGTGTAGTAACTCTCGCCGACCACGACAATGGCCGCCGAGATGGTATTAGTGCCAGCAGAAGCAGCATTGGTATAGACGGTGATGCCGTCCTGCGCCGCGCGGGCGGCAATCGCCTGGGAGATGGTCAGGCAGCCGTAATCGTTGTTATGAAAATCGCTGCGCCAGGTGACCATGCAGGACGGGTCGTTCGCGCGCGGGCCGGTGACCACGATGGAACTGCCGGCCGGCAGGCGGAGGGGCAGCGCGCCGTCGTTCTTCAACAAGGTTATGCTTTCCAGTGCGGCTTGATGGATGATGGCGACATTCTGCGGCGTGTGCCAATAGACCGTGCCCAGCACGTTGCTGCCATAAGCATCTTCAAAGATACCCATGCGGAATTTAAGGTTCAGCACGCGGGAGACTGCATCATCAATGCGCGACTCGGGGACAACCGTTTCAAAATTGCCCATGACGGTCGGATCCGCACCGCCCATGACGTCGGAGCCGGCGATGCATGCGTTAGTCCAGTCCCCCGACGGCAGCCAGTCGGTGCAAATCACACCGGTATAGCCCATGTTGTCGCGCAAATAATCGAGAATCGCCGCCGTGTCACCGGCGCCGCCGCCTTGGGGAGCGAGGAGCTGGCAGCCGGCGTAACCGGGCATAATCACACTCGTTCCGGCTTCTATGGCCGCATGCCACGGGCGCATATGGTAATGGATAGTGGTTCCGTCATAGACGATGCCGGCTTCGCCACCGGCTCCTTCCCCCGGCCAATGCTTGGTGGTAATCAGGATGGATTGCGGGTTTATCTCTGGTCCGCCTTGCAAGCCGACGACCAAAGCGCGAATCATGCCAGCCGCCAAGTCGGCGTCTTCTCCGTTACCTTCCTGAATGCGGGGATAAAGCACCTTGGTGCCGACTTCCGCCAATGGCGAGAGAGTGCCACGGTAGCCGATGGCCACCGATTCGCGGCGCTGGACATCTGCACAGGCCCACACGATGTTCAAATCGCGTGTCGCTGCCAGCCCGGGTTGAGTTGGATAAGTGCTCTTAAAGCCGGCGACTGTATCGCCGGCCGAAAGGAAAGGAATGCCAAGGCGGTTGCTGGACGCGGCCAGTTGGTAAGTCAGGAGATCGCTGGCCTGGAACGGGCCAAACGCCCAGCCGGCATCCGGAAAGACCTGGGAGTTGAAAAAGAGTTGCATGGCTTTTTCATGCAGGGTCATCCGCGACATCAGGTCGGCCACGCGGACAGCCGGTGGATTATGCCAGTCTTCGTAAGGCTCGATGATGCCATCTTTGTTCAGGTCTCGGCAGCCGTTGATGTTGGTAATACCGTCCTGGACAGTCGTGATATTGGGCAGATAAACGCTGAAGATGTGGAGATCAGAGCGGTTCGTAAAGCTCGCACCATCAGTGGCGATGACATAGACCTTATAAGTCCACCGGTCCGGCAGATCCTGCTGGAGGGAATAGTTGGTCCCATTGGTCACTGAGCCGACCAATGTGAACCTGTCAAGCAGGTTGCCGGGAGCCATCCAATCGTAATTTGTAAGACTTAGATTAATATAAATATCATACCGGACCGCGCCCGCCACCGGCGACCAGCTGATCGGCGGCCGCCGGGTGGAGGTGACCATGGACTGGTCAACCGGTGAACTCAACGGGAACGAGCCGGAAACAGCGACCGGCGGCACGACGGGGTAAGGATCAGGAATCAGGCCGCTGATGGGGTTGGTGTTGGTATTATTCACGGCATAGACCTGGACATTCCAGGTCGCCCCGTCCAGGGCTAGCGTGGTGACCGACTGGCTGGTGAGGGCCGTGCCGGTGTAATCCACCGTGCTCAATTCGATGTCCGTGTCGGGATCCGAGCCGGTGAACTGGTTCTTGGAGATGGTAACCGTGGTGTTCGGTGGAAAGGTATATTGGTAAGTCACTGGCGAGGTCGGATTGCGAACCGACGGCGTGAGAACGCCCTCGTCAGGAACAGGGTTTACGCTCAGCGGGGCCGGCGAAACATTGACCTTGGCATAGGCCAGGCCTTGGACGGGGAAAGTGAGGTTGATGGTCTGGTTATTGGTCTGGACCGGCGGCGCAAAGGCGTTAGCGGTGGTGGTGTATTCCAGCATCGGCCAGGCCCAAGTTTCGCCAGCCATCGAGGTCATTGGGCTGTAACAATAGTTGCCGCTGAAAATATTGGTAGCAGGACTAAGCCGGACAAAAATCCAACTTCCGGCTCCGGCATTGGTATATTGGGTGTTGAGATAGTTGATCAGGTTGGTATTGGCGGCGCTGGACGTGACGATGGCGGGCGCAGTGGCAGATGAGCCGTGGCCGTTGGTCATTCCAGGTGTCAGATAGCTGGATTGAAGCAGGATGGCGTTGGTGTCCACAATCCGGCTGGCGTAGAAATCATTTGTCAGCACTGTGTTTGTGGAACGGGCGGGCAACGCATAGAGGTCCACTGAAAATGGAATATTGGTCTGGCCTGTCATGTCAAAAAGCCATATTTGAAAATCGGCGGTGGAAAACCGAGCTCCTGCGGGCAGCATCGGCAATTGAAATGGCAGCACCAGCACTGCGCCGTGGGAATTATACTCGCCCACCCGCGGCGCGTAGTTGGCGCCATCCCAGGCATTGGTGATGGTGCCGGCGGCAGTGGCATAGACGGTGATGCCGGCTTGGTCGGCGCGGTTGGTATAGGTCTGCGCGTGGGCAGCAGAGATGGAAACTAGCGCGAGCAGTGTTGCAAGGACAAGGTTCGTTCGCATGGAGTAAATATGTATGTTACAGGTTCCGAATCTCCGTCTCCAGTCCGGTCGTAAAACTATGCTCGGTCATATATCCGGCATTTGTCACGGCGTCGTGATGCCGATGCGGTAAAACTTCACCGGCGGCATCGGGTTCGTATCGGTGACAGTCATCTGGCTGCCATTGGTCATCGAGTTGAGTGTGCCGGTCAGCGCCGTCCAGGGGCTCGTCCACAAATCTGTCCGGTATTGCACGTTGTAGGTGCGATTGCTGGCAATCGGCCCGAAACTCAGCATCGGGCCGTTGCTCATCCTGCCCATCTGTAGCACAAAGATCGAGGCCGGGTTGGTCGGGTTGAGGCCGGCGGTGTATTTGAAAAGGTTGTTCTGCCCGGTGCCGCTGGCATCGGCATTGGTGGCGGCGAGCGGATTGTTGGTGCTGCCAAAGTATTGCATCTGCCAGAGCTGGTAGGGGGTCAAGGTGGCCGGCGGCGTGGTATAAACTTCGCCAGATGGTGCGGTTTCGCCGGCGGCTCCGACGGCGGTGACAACATAGTAATAAGTTATGCCGCCGGCCACGTTGATATCCGTGAAGCCGGCCGCAGGGACATTGGTTAGCGTCGTTTCGGAGCCGGCTCCGGTGGAGCGCTTTACGTTGTAACTGATCGCATTTGGCTGCGCCGTCCAGGACAGGATCACCTGCCCGGCGGAATTGGTCGCCGTCAAATTTGCCGGGGCGGCCGGCGCCGGCGCATTGGCCTGGCGCACGCTTTCCACAAAGGCGGCGTTGCCGGAGTTGGTGTAAAAGCGGAAATCCGACATCCAGCCGGCCAGCGCACGCGTGCGGTCCGACCGGTTGCCGAGCCATAAGTATGGCGTTCCGGTAAAGCTTACCGCTCCATTAGTCACCGCGACATTGGTGACCAAGGTTGCGGAACTTGTGTCCGATCCAAAATAAACCTGGAAATAGGTGCCGTCATAGACCAGCGCGCAAAACTGCCACTTATTGGCAACCTGGGCATAGGGGATAGTCACCTTGTTCGCGCCGGGAAAGACATAGAAGTCGGTCGTGTCTGCCAGCCGCATCTCAATGGCGTTCGCCGCCCCGCCATCAGTGGTGCCGCTGGAATCCATTCCCAGCGCGAAGAAACGCGGCGGGTAGCCCGACGGGAAGGAGCCCGTCTGTGACTGCTTGAACCAATAAGTCACTGTCCAAGTCGGAACCGCGCCAAATGCCAGCGCGCTGGAATTGGTGGTTGCCACTGGGCCATTGCCGCTGAAGGCACCCGATGTGAAATCCATGGCGCGGGTCGTGCCGCCGGCCGGGCCGGATCCTGAAGCGCCATGATAATCAGTGGCCGTGCCGCCATAATTCAACATTGTCAGCATGACATTTGCCGCGCCGCCGCTCGTATCGCTGGCGGTGGTGGTGCCCGGCCCGGCGTCGTTGAGCGGCAGTCTGAACTTAAATGCCTGTCCGCTGCCCGGTAACAGCGGCGTCGCGCTCACTTCCGTTGAATTTGATCCCTGGCCGCCGGCGTTCATGGCCGAGACCACATAGTAATAGTTCGTGCCGTTGATGACGTTGACGTCGGTGTAATTGGTCGTTGTGACGCTGGCAATGGTCACTTCGGCGCCGGCGGTTGTGGAGCGCTTTACATTGTAATTGGTGGCCCTGGCGGCGGCCGTCCAGACGAGACCAATCTGGCTGTAACCAGCCGTGGCCGTCAAACCGGTCGGTGCCGGTGGTGCGGCCACGAGGGTCGGTGTCGCAATGACCTCGCCTGAGTTCGCGCCCTCGCCGTAAGATGTCACCGCCGAGATCTTGTAATAATAGGTCGTTCCGTTCACGACATTGGAATCGGTGTAACCGCTCACCGGCACATTGGTGATGGTAACTTCCGCTCCCGTGCTGGTGGAACGTTTCACATTGTAAGTGGGCGACGTGCCCGGCGACGGCTGCCAACCCAAGGTCACATAGCCCGCGCCCGGATTGGCCGTCAATCCCGTTGGTGCTGGAGGCAGGCCGGTGGGTGACGTGCTGACTTCCGCGGAGTTGGTGCTTTCACCGGTGGCCCCGACCGCGCTGACGACATAGTAATAAGTCGTGCCATTGGTCAGGCCGAGGTCGGTATAACTGGTCGAAGCCAGGTTGGTCACCGTCGTTTCCGCCCCGGAGGTGGTGGCTCGCTTGACGTTGTAACTGGTCGCGCCTGCCGCCGCGGCCCAACTGACCACAATCTGTCCGTTACCGGGCATGGCGCTGACGCCCGTCGGGGTGGATGGCGGCGATACGGGTAGAAGCTCAATGCCGTTGACGGCGGCATTGTCCTTGGTCGAAACAAACTGGATGACGATGTCGTTGGTGCTGTTGGCCGTCGTTGCGAACTGGCTAATGGTCGCGAAATTCTTTCCGCCGGCATTGGCGAAGATGTCGAAGTTGGTCAGCACCTGCGCGCCGTTGATGAAGGTATTGAACAGGCGCGAGTTGGCGACGGTCCAGTAAGTCTCGCAGAAATGCAGCCGCACATTGTAAAGGCCGGCCGGCACATTGGTGAAGGTGTAGGTGAAATTGCCGTAGCGATAGGTCTGATAGACGTTGACCGGCGCGGGGATAACCAGGTTGGTGACGGTGACGGCGGTGCCGCTGGTTGAGGTGGTGCCGCCTGTATAGTTGGTGTCGCTGGCAAACGATCCGTAGGCCGTGGCCGAGCCGCTATCTATCGCGATGTCCCACGAATCCGGCACGGCGCTCACCTCCGTCGAATTCGGCCCCTGTCCGACGCTGTTCACGCCCGAAACCACATAGTAGTAATTCGTGCCGCTGGCGCCATTGGTATCGGTATAAGTTGTCCCCGTAACACTGGTGATGGTCGCTTCCGCGCCGGCAGTGGTGGAACGTTTGACATTATAAGTCGTGGCTCCGGTGGCGGCAGCCCACGAGAGGCCAAGCTGGTTGAGGCCGACGGTCGGCGTCAGGCCGGTTGGCGCGGGCGGCGCGACAATCGGGCGGGCGCTGGCTTCCGTGGAGTTTGCGCCTTCGCCGCTCAAATTCAAGGCGGACACGACATAGTAGTAGAGCGTGCCATTGACTACATTGGTGTCGGTATAACTGGTTCCGGACAGACTTATAATGGTTGTTTCCGTTCCTGAACTGGTCGAGCGTTTGAGGTTGTAACTCGTCGCGGTAGCGGAAGCATTCCAAGTCAACGCCACTTGGAGATTGGAAACCTGTGTTCCGCTGGGCGTCGCGGTCAGACCGGTTGGTGCTGTGGGCGGCGGGATGGGCGTCGCGAATGCTTCAGCAGAGTTGGCGCCCTCGCCGTTCGCGTTGACGCCAGAGATGACATAATAATAAGTGGTGCCATTGACCGCCGTTGAGTCGGTAAAGGTGGTGCCGGTGACATTGGTGCCGGCCGGCAGTGTGTTTTCCGCCCCGCTGGCGGTCGAGCGCTTGATGTTATAGCCGGTCGCCCAGATGGCCGGGTTCCAACTCAAGTTGGCCTGGTTATTCCCCGGCAAGGCCGTGACTCCGGTTGGTGCCGGCGGAATCAGCACGGTCAAGTTGGACTGCTGGATGCCGGCAACAAATGACGCGACTACCGTGCCCGAATAAAACCGGAAATCATCGAGCCACCCGGCAAAGCCACGCGTCCGGTCGGAATTGTTGTTGCCGATGGCAATGCTGCCCGCCGCGCCGAAGTTCACCGGCAGGGCGCCGATGGCCGTGGAGCCGAGCAGGGTCGCGTTGCTGACATCGGAACCAAAATAAATGTTCAAGTTCGCGCCATCAAAGTTGGCGGCGGCGAAATACCACCTGTTCGTGCCGAACGCGCCCGCCGTGGTAAATGAAACCGGCGTGGCGCTGTTGACGTAAACGGAAAGCTGGTTGGTGCCTGTCAGCTTGAGCGCGATGCTATTGGCTTGGCCGTTGGTCGCCGTGCCGTTTGCGCCCAAGACAAACAGGACCGGGCCATCCAGAGGGCCGGGCAGGGGACGGCTCGGCTTGAACCAGATGGAGGCGTTCCACTTGTTGAGGGTGCCGAAGCCAAGCGCCGGGCTGTTCGTCGTGCTTGCACCGGGGGCGGCGCTACCGTTGCCTTGGGCGGACACAGAAGAAAAGTCCAGTGCCTGGCCGTAGTTGCCCGCGCCGGAACCGGCCGCGCCATGCAGGTCGGCAGGGTTGCCTGCGGCATTTATGATACTTAGCGTCACATTGGCGACGCCGTTATTGGTGTCGCTGGCCGTGGTGTAACTGGTGCCGGTGTTGGTTTCGCCGAGCGGAAGCCTGAGCTGAAGCACCGGCTGGTTGTAGGGCGTGGCGACGGCCTCGGCGGAGTTGCCGCCTTCGCTGTTGGTTGTCACCGCCGAGACCTCGTAATAATAAGTTGTCTCATTGGTGATGTTAAAATCTGTGTAACCATTGGCCGGCACATTGGTGATGGTGGCTTCCGCTCCCGAGCTGGTGGAACGCTTGACGTTGTAAGTGGCGGTCGCGCCCGGCACCGGTTGCCAGCTCAAGGTTACTGAACCTACGGCCGCAACGGCTGTCAGCCCGGCTGGCACCGGCGGCGGCCCAGTGGGCGAGGCATTTACCTCCGGGGAATTGGTGCCTTCAAAGTTGCTGTTGGCGGAGGAGACGACGTAATAATATGTCAGGCCGTTGTAGGCCGTCGTGTCGGTAAAGTTGGTCCCCGTCACCGCGCCAAAACTGGAGATGACCGTGTAAGGCCCGCCGGAGACGGTCGCCCGCTTGACATTGTAACTGTTCGCATTGGTCACTGCCGTCCAGTTCAGCGCGACCTGGCCGCTGCTGGCGGTGGCCGTCAGGTTGGCCGGCGCGGCCGGCACGGTCACCGGCACGCCGTTGATGACCATGTCGTTGACGGATGCCCACCCGCCGGCGCTCAATACCGTGACCATCACCCACCGGCCGCTGTTCGCGCCCACGGATGGCACCCGGTATTCGGAGGCGTTCTCCGCCGAGTTGGCGCGCTGATCCAGCGACATGTTGTAGTTAGTCCCGTCGCTGCTGACCTGGACCGTGTATTGGTAGGAGCGGTTGGTGGCGTTGAACCAGTTGATCGCGTAGCCGCCGATGAGGCATGGCTGGCCCAGGTCAACCATGATCCACTGCGGGAACGTGCCGTCCGACGCGCTCCAGCGGGTGGAGGGATTGCCATCAATGGCGTTTTGCGGCGTGTTAGGGCTCTGGGTGCTGCTGGCGGTGATCGTTTGTGAGGGGTTTTGCAACTGCTGTTCGACCGAGACGACGAACACCAGATACATGTTGCTGGTCGGGTCGAACGGCGTGGTGCCATAGCCGTTGTCGGCAAAGTAGCCGTTCTCGTAGGGTGCCATGAGCCGGCTCTTATAGACGTTCATGGGCCGGCCGTTGATCATGACAATGTCCGAAAGCTTCTGCCACTTATAGCCGTCATTATTATCATTCAACGGCATCCCGTTGGCTGCGTCTATTACCAGATAGATGTAAGAATACCGGACGATGTCGAACTGATACTGGTCGGTCGCGGCGGTTTCGCCGGCGTCGCTCAAGTATGGCATGATATAATTGGCTCCGATAAGATAGCTGGGCAGGGAGCCAAACGTGACTGATGAATCCACATAGACCTGCATCCCGGGCTGGGCGTTGGTCATCACCAGCGCGCCCTGATTGCCGCCAGAATAGGCGAAATCCACGATGTTGGTTGCCGGCGCGGGTGAGGCCGGCGGCGGCGGGGGCGGAATGATGACCGGAGTGGGAATGGCCGGCGGCTCCGAGCCGAGCGTGACGTTGTATTTCTGGGGCCAGACGCCGGTCAAGCCGTTGGTGACAGCAAAGGTGGTGGAGGTGACATTCGTGGTGGCCGAGGTCAGGCCGTTGGTGCTGCTGACGGTCAGCGTGAAGGTGCCGGCCGTGCGGGTCGAGCGGACGAAGACGCGGTTGATGCCGCATTCGACGTTGAGCGAATAGCCGTTGGTGAGGTTGGCCAGATCCGTGCTGTAGCGGATGCCGCTGTTATAACCGCCGAGGAACACGCCCTGTCCGCTGCAGTTGAAGTTGACGCTGTCTTCGTAGGTCAGGCAGCGGTTCCCGTTGGTGTCAATGGCCTCCACATCGAACCAGGCTATGTCTGAGCCGTCAGCCAGGAACTGCCCGGACGGCCCGATCGTCGGCGTGAGCCGCAACGCCACCGCCGGGCCGGTGGTCTGCTTGGAATGCGTGGCCACCACCACGCCGTTGCTGTAGCCGGTGGCGGTGATGGTGCCCGGCTGCCAGGCGACATTGGTGAAGGCGAATACATAGCAGTTGACCTGGTCGCCGGCCGGCGGAAGGATTGAGGCCGGGAAAAAATTCGTCGTGCCATAACCATAGTCCTTGATCAGGGTTCCGCCCGGGGTGTAGGTGCGCAGGCCGACCTGCGGCGTGTTGCCCACCACATAGACAGTCTTCACAATGTTCGAGGCATAATTCCAATGGCCCACCACATACACTTGCGGGTTGGGGTTATGCGCCACCTGCAGGCCATAATAGACTTCCTTCGGCAGCCGGGCGGCGTCCACCGCGCCGCTCGTGCGCGTCACTTCCATGTCGTGCATGCGCCCGTCGGTGACGGAATCGGCCCAGATGATTTTCGCGCCGCCGACCATCACGCCCTGGGAGGCGGAGATGTTGGAGTTCTGGATGAACGCGCTGTAACGGTAGCGGCCGTAATACTTGGCCAGGTTTTCCAGCACCATGTCCTCCGAATTCTGCACCCGGAAGTAGGCGCTGGTTAGGCCGTTGGTGGTGCTGATGGGAAAGAGATAGTCCCCGATGAAGTCGCCGATGCCGCTATCCAGCCCAAAGGCCTGATGATAGTCAGAGGCGATGTAAAAATATCCGCCGGTGATATATTTGTTCGCCAGGCTGGTCCTTCTTGGATTCAGCATCGGCGTGTAATTGTCCCACACCCGCCGCGGTCCCTCCGCGCGGGCGTATTCGGCGTCCCAAAGCGGGGTGTAGAGCTGGTGTTCGGCGCCGTCCATGGTGCAGGAATATTCGCGGATGCCCTGCGTGACGTCGCTGTCGTTCGAGCGCAGCCCGGCCATGCGGCCGCCGTTGGGATCCCAGGTGAGCCGGACGGTTTTCATGTCGATCATGTGCTGGGCGGTCAGAATCTGGTTGCAGCCCTCGTAAAACATCACGCTCGGATTGTTGCGGAAATAGATCGTGACGTCGCGCATATCGTCCAGCCGCTCCTGCCAGATGTTGGTGTCGGTATCGTCGCCCTCGTTGTTCGCCGCCGGACAGACGATGATGAAGCCGAACTTGTCCGCCGCGTCCACCATGGCCCGGCGTGGCGCAATGTGCATCGGCCGGATAAAATTGGCATTGGCCTGCTTCATCATCTGGAAGTCATAATCGTTCAACCAGTCCACCGCCACGCCGACGCACGGCCACTCCATCGAGCAGCGGGGCGCGAAGCCCTTGAGATAAATCGGGTAGCCATTGATGAGCAGCCCGGACGATGGGCTGAAGAGCACCTGGCGCACGCCCATCGGATTTTGATAGACATCCACCACCGTTCCGTTAGTGCTCAAAATCGTGTAAACATGATAGAGGTAAGGAAAGTTCGGATACCAGAAATGGATGTTGGTCATGCTGCCGCTGCCGGTGAACGTGAATTTCTGGCCCGGGGCGATGGTCTGCTGCCCCGCTGACAGGTTTAGCACGACGTTGCTGGCCATGTCCACTACTACTGCGGCGCAATTGACGGTCTGGGTCACCGCATAATCATTCTTCACCTCCGTCTGGTAGGTCAGGGTGGCAGTCTGGTTCGAAGTGATGATGTTGGTGGCGTAAATGTAGGTTCCCAAGGTGCCGAGGTTGCGATATAGCGGCAGCGTCTGGTAAAGCTTGTCGCAGATGTGCAGCGTCACGTCCCGGTTGATCCCGCCAAAATTCGGGTTGAACGGCTGGCCGAATGGAAGAATGGCGCCGTTATAGCCGACAGTCTGATAGAGCTCATTATTATTGACCTGCACGGCAATGACATTGTCCGCGCCAAATACCACGTTGGTGGTGATGTCCAGGCCAAAGGGCGCGACACCGCTTTCGGACAGGCCGACCCACTGGCCGTTGACATAAAAATTGGCCACCCGCCCGATGCCCTGGAACTCCAGGATGATTTTCCTTCCGGAATAGGACGGATCAATCGTGAAATGTTTCCGATACCACGCCGTGCCGTAATAGGTCCCGTTCGGCAACAGCGGATCCTGCGCCTTGTCATTGGTGAGAAAAATCCATTCCCGAAATTTGTCGCTGTTCCAGGTGTGCGGCAGGCTGACGGGCTGCCAGGAGGAATCGGTGAACACCACATTGCTGGCACCCGCCACATCCTGCTTGATGAACAGCCAGTCATAATTAAAGTTGAGATCCACCCGGTTGTTCGCTGGCGGCGTGTAGGCGGTCTGGGCGAAAACGGCGGACAGACCGCCAACGAGGAACGCCAGGGTCAAAAAGGCCAACAAAAACTTAATTCCCTGGCCGCGCGGGGTAGCCAAGGGCTGTGGGTGATGATTCATATGATGAGCGACAAAGTGTAATACAAATGATTACGTTGGTCAAGGGCGTTTTGATCGTATTTCAGCTTGTTCATGGCAAGCGGAATGATTTGTCCGGGAGTTCAAAACATCAGGATGCCGGCGGTCAACTGCACCCGGTGGCTCATTTTGCCCGGTTCAAGGATGGCTGGATTCGTGCCGAAGAGCAGGCCGAGCAGCGCGATCGTGCGCGCCGGCGGCGAGAACTTGACCGTCGTCCAGATTAACCGAGTTGCGCCAGCGCAAAGCCCTGCCGGCCAGTGGCCTGGCCCGTAAATGGCCGTTGGGTGACCCCGCTTTAACCCTGCCAGGGCACTGGTAACTACTATCGTCTCCGTCACGGAGACGAGCGTCGGCGTGACCGAGACTACCGTCTTGGTGAGGGAAGCTAGCCTCTCCGCCACGCCGACTACCGACTCGGTGACGGAAGCTCCCGTCTCCGCGACGCAAGCTCCCGTCTCGGTGACCGAAGCTATCGTCAAAGCGTCAATGACTACCGTGTCCGTGACCGGGACTACCGTCTCGGTGAGGGAAGCTATCGTCTCCGTGACGAAAGCTCCCGTCTTGGTCATCAAAGCTCCCGTCTCCGCGACGAAAGCTATCGTCTCGGTCACCCAAGCTATCGTCTCCGTGACGGAAGCTATCGTCTCGGTCACCCAAGCTATCGTCTCCGTGACGGAAGCTACCGTCTCCGTGGCCAACGGTTTCCAGATTTGAGACAGGAAAGTTCTAAAATATGGACACTTGTGGACACTATTTGAGTGCGGAGTGGCGAGAGCGGAGAGTGGAATGAAGCTTTTGGCCACAGATAAACACAGATGGACACAGATGTTTAGAAATTCTCGCCCAGCCCGTTCTGTATTACCCTTTCGCGTATTTTGTGTATTTCGTGGTAAGAAACCGATTTAACCGCGAAATACACAAAATACGCGAAAGGGCCGGCCTTCAGCATTCAACCTTCATACTTCATCATTCCGGCTGGGGGTGCGGTTTCGCGCGCCCTCGCGGAAAACCCCGGACGCATCAAAAAGTTTCAAGCGTCCAGTTGAGCGTCACCCCGCAACCGCCGGATGCGCGGGGCATTAAAATTCCATTCCACTGAAAACAGCGAAGAACCTGCGACAAAAGGCTTTCCCTTTGGGACAAAACGCGTTGCCTTTGCGACGGATCAAAGTTGTTTTGCGTTTTTTTTTGGTAAAAGTGTCCTGTTGTTTAGAAAAACGATGCCACTGTCCCGATATGGGCGGAAAACAGTGTGAATACCTGATAGGAAAGGTTGCTCCGCGCATCCCCAAGAACTGGGATCATCCCGTTTGGCGCGGGCCGATGGTGCAACGACTCTCCCCAGCCGATTCAGGTTTCGCAACCCGATGAAACTGGACGGCCTGAAGTATATGAAAATTATCATAACCGGCTGCGCCCGATTGAATGAGCTGTGTCAAACAAAAGATGCCATAAATATGTTGACACAATGCGGTCGAAAGTGTATCAATGTGTGAATCAAGCCATATAAAGTATTACAAAATGTGACACGCATTGGTTTAGAAGTGAATGTTCATGGGGTAATTTGAGGTTTTTTAGGTTGGGGTTGCTAAATGGCAAGTTACGGTTGGCGAATTTTGTTGAGCCGTGGAAATATCATAAAAATTTTTTATTAAAAAATGAAAATTCTGATCGTAAATCGCGGTTCCCTGACCGAGCGCTCAAATCAGGGTGTCCGCTGTCCGGTTGGTTTTGGCGAATTTTTGCTGACGAGTGGTTGCGATTTTACTAAAAACGCTTACATTTATCAGAGCACCCTTTTTCAAACCCTGTAAAACACATTTTCGGCCATATGTAATTGCCAATCTAAACCAGACTTGAATCCCAACCCCATGATAATTGAAAAAAATTCACCACGCCGCCGGCCGTTGCGGATGCAATTTCAGAAATAAAAGATATCCAGTCAGAAAAATTGAACCCAGAACCAGTAATTGATTAAACAGATAGAAAATTATGAAATCCCTGATCACAAACAATGATAGCCCGCTGACGATGCGGAAAACTCAAATCAGCCGCCACTTCGCCGCACTGGCGGCGGGTGGCCGTGCCGGTCTGCTGAAATTATCACTGGCCTGTGCCGTGGCCGCGCTGCTCGTGGCTGCGCCGAATGCTTTCGCCGGCGTGCTCGTCCAGTATGCCTTGCCGGCCGTGACGGGTGTTCTTCCACAAAACACCGCTGCCAACATGAGTGCTGGCAATGTCACCACCAATTTTCCGACCGCTTGGAACAACTTTACCACCACCGCCGTTCCGTGGGTTTTTGGTCCTAATAACAACACCGCCACCATTGCGCAGGCGATTTCTGGAAACCAATTTTTCTCCGTTACTCTCTCGCCCAATTCGGGGTATGCGCTTAGCGTCACAAACCTCACCTTTTATGTTAAAAGAGGCGGCGGAACCACCCGTGGCTATACCGTGCGTTCAAGCTTGGATTCCTATGCCACCGACTTGGGAACAAATCTTCTCACAACGACAGTGACCCAATATACGGTCACCAACAGCAGTGCGTTCACAAATCTCTTAAGCCCCGTCACTTTTCGTTTATATTGGTTTGCTGACAGTGTTACCACCGCCTTTACTTTTTCAAATTTGACATTTAACGGCTACGTGGCGGCGAGCGCGGCTCCTCCTGGCGTCCCGACCGGTTTGGCGGCCATAGCCGGCAATAATCAAGTCGCCTTGAGCTGGACGGCGGCGGTCAATGATGTGACCTATAACGTCTATCGTTCGACGAGCAGCGGAGGAACCTATACCAAACTTGTAGCCGGCACCGGCATATCCACCACCACCTTTACTGACACGACGGCGGTCAACGGCACGCCGTATTTTTATGAGGTAACGGCGTTAAATCTGGCTGCGGCTGAAAGCGCGCCGACCGCCTATGTGGCTGCGACACCGGTGGCACCCGCCGCCGTGCCGACGTTTACGGTTGTGACGCCGGGTGTCAACCAGGTTACTTTGAGTTGGAGCACTTCCAGTGGGGCCACCGGCTACAACTTGAAGCGCTCAACCACCAGCGGTTCGGGATATGTGACCGTGACGAATAATATCTCGACCACAAACTTTACCGACACCACGGCGCTGTATGGTGGTGTGACTTACTATTATGTGGTTTCGTCCCTCGTAGCTACGACGCCGAATACGGTTGAAAGCGCCAACTCCGCCCAAACTAACGCCGTGCCCACCGGCGTGTCAGCGGTGCCAGCGGGGCTGACGGCGGCCGCCGATGTGAACCAGGTCAACCTCGCCTGGTCGGCGACGGCCGGGGCGACCAGCTACAATGTGTATCGTGGCACCAGCACGGGAGCCGAATCCTATCTTGCAAATGCTTCCGGCACTGCGTTTGCCGACACCACGGCGGTTGGCGGCACGAAGTATTTTTATTATATTACCGGGACAAATATTTATGCGGAAAGCGCGGCCTCGGCGGAAGTCAGCACCACGCCTTACATCGTGCCCGTGCCCAAACTGGTCTTTCATTTCGATGATTCCGGCACCTCCACTTACAGCGACACCAACGGCGGCGGCTCGAACGTGGTGTTGAACCTGTATTCACCCTTTAATCTCACCGCCACGCCTGTGCTGACTGATTTTCACACGGCCAGCGGCGTCGGGGTGGCGGGTGGTAAGGCCCTGGGTTTTACGGGAACCAATGTAGCCGCGACCGGCTTGCCGGGCGCTGGCAACGTCAGCAGCAATCTTCCCAATCCTACCACCGCCAATCTGGCGTTTGGGACTTTGACGAATTGGACCGCCTCAATTTGGTTTGAGCCCACTAACAACTGGACCGCCGCCTCAACCCTGGTCGCCTTTGGTGCCAACGGTTATGCCAACACCGGCCATGCTGGCGTTATTGGAATAACCTGGAGTTCGTCCAACGCGATCACGGTTGTTTTCGACGGGAATTTGGCTGGCAGCCCCACGGCGGTCGCGGTGTTGAGCACCAACATACCCATCAATCAATGGAGCTTGGTCACGGCCAGCTATGACGGCACCAACTTTAACGTCTATTACGGGACGGCCACGAGTGCGTCCGCCTTGGTCACCAACGTGACCGCCTATCCCGGCCAGGCGCTCGCCACTGGCAATACCAACGGCTGGGCTTCCTTTGGGGCGCTCGGCGACGGCACCATCCCTTACAAGGGATATCTTGACGAATTTCGCTTCTACGCTGGCGCCAGCGGCTCGGCCTTCGCGGAAAACATCCGCAAGTCGGCCTTCACGTCCGCCGCGCCGTCCAATTTGGCGGCCACGCCCGGTGCCGGCCAGGTCAGCCTGACCTGGACGCCGCCCGCCGTCGCCAGCGCGACCGCCGTGACCTATAACATCAAGCGCTCGACGAACAGCGCGGCGGAGACCACCCTGCCGCTCGGCACCAATTATACCGGCACCTCCTTTACCGACCTGACGGCACTGGGTGGGGTGACTTACTATTATGTGGTTTCCGCAGTCACTTTTGATGGCGAAAGCACCAACTCGCAGGAAGTGTCCGTCACGCCGACGCTGGCGCTGCCCAGTGCGCCGGCCACCTTCACGGTGGTGCCCAGCAACGGGGTGGTCTTCCTAAACTGGAGCCTGTCCGCCGGGGCCGCCACCTACAATATTTACCGGGCCACCATCAGCGGAGCCGAAACCAATAACCCGGTCAGCGTCGCCAACCCGACTTCCAGCTATGCGGACACCAACCTGACCAACGGCGTCACTTATTACTATGAGATCACGGCGGTCAGCGGTGCCGGGGAAAGCCTTCCCACCGCCGAGCTTACCGCCACGCCCAATGTCCCGTCGGCCGTCCCCGTGGTGACCGCCACGGCCAATGCCAACAACACCGTGACCCTGTCGTGGAGCGCCGTGGCCAACACCTCCCTAACGACCCCGCTCACCTACAACGTGTATCGATCAACCGTCACCGGCACTGAGGTGCTCTTTACCAACCTCAGCGCGGCGGGCTTCATTGATCCGGTCGCCTATAACGGTGCGACCTACTACTATAAGGTTACGTCCCTTAACGGCAACGGCGAGAGCGCCAAATCCACCGAGGTCTATGCCACGCCCACCGGCGTGCCGCTGCCGCCCACCAATCTTAGCCCGGTGGCCGGCGCGACCAATGTCGCCTTGAGCTGGACAGCCTCCATCGCGGTCGCGACCGGCTACAACGTATATCGCGGCCTGAGTTCAGGCACCGAAGCCTATTACGCGAGCGTGGCCGGAACCGCCTTCAATGACACCAACGTGTCGGTGGGCACGACCTACTACTATTATGTCACCGGGACAAACATCTATGGGGAGGGACTGGCCTCGGCGGAAACCAATGCGATCCCCTATGGCATCCCCGCCTTGGCGATCCAAATGCCGTTTGATGAGACCAACACCGGCTCCGACTATTTTACCACCAACGCCTACGCACCTTACGGTTATGCCAATATTTACAATATCTGCGTCATGGGCAACGATACCAACAATTTGACGTTAACAAATATTGATTTGCATGGCGCTGCCGGATCGGGCGTCGGCGGCGTGGGCGCTGCGCTGGATTATTCCAGCCGGACGAACCAGGGTGGTGCTGGTCAGCCGGCCTATGCGACTTATGATAAAAACGATGCTAATTGGTTCTATTCGACAGTTCCTGCCTGGACAGCCTCCATGTGGTTCAAGCCGACCGTGCCCTTTGGCACCGCAAATGCGGATTTGTTTGTGGTAGGTATCGGCACCACCGCCTATGCCGGCCAGGCCAACGCCATCGGCCTCCGGTCCATTGGAACCAACGTGCTGGCCGCCCGGGTCAACAATGGCACGGACCTGCGGTTCACGCTTCCCGCCGGCCTTACGGCGAACGCCTGGCACTTTGTCGCGTTAAGTTACGACGGCTTTACCTTGCGCACTTATCTCGGCTCGGACACCAGCCCGGTGATCCAGATTGGCACCAACACCATCGCGGGTTCGGTCAATTTCTCCAATACCGTCGCCATGATGTTTGGCAACAACATCAACAGCTATAGCGAGGTTTTCGCCGGCTTCATGGACGACTTCCGGTTCTACACCGGGCCGAGCGACTCCAACTATGTCGAGACCATCCGGCAGTCCGGGATTCCCACGGTGGCGCCCACGGTGACGGTCAATCCGGCCAGCACCAATGTCCAGTGCGGCAGCACGCTCAGCCTGACCACCAGCGGCGTCAGCGGCACGCCGCCGCTGGCCTATCAGTGGTATGATTATGCCAGCAATCCTATCGCCAACGCGACCAATATTACCCTGACCCTGACCAATGTGCATCCGTCGCAGAATGGCAATTATTCTGTTATCGTGACCAACTCACTTGGCAGCGCGACCAACTTCTGCACCCTGACTGTCACCGATACGGTTCCGCCGGTCATCACGTTGAACGGCAACAACCCGACGACCGTCATTTTGGGCACCGCCTATACCGATGCCGGCGCCACGGCTGTGGATGCCTGTGACGGCTCGGTTTCCGTGACCACCAGCAATGGGGTGAACACCGCCGTGGCCGGCACTTACACGGTGACTTACACGGCCAATGACGGCGTGAATTACGCGACCAATACCCGCACGGTGAACGTGGTGACGAACTATTTGGTGCAGCTGGATTTTGGCACGCCGCCCTCGACCGTGCCCACTCCGCCCGGATTCACGAAGATTACCATGGTGAACTACGCCTACGGAACCAATGTCACGTTTGCCAACGTGGCGGGCAGTGGCTACACCCTGACGTTCACGAATATTAGGGCTTACACCGCCAACGGAGCCACCTTTGAAACTGATGGATTTTTGTTCCCCAGTGCCAACACACCTCCATACCTCCCCAGCAGCTCGTTCAATTTGAGCGGATTGCCGACTAATTCCCAGGTGACAATCTATTCCTGCTGGGGTTGGGATTCCTCCGGCCATGCGGCGAACTTTACTTACGCCGGCCTGACCAACCAGTTGACTCTCGGCAACGGCATAACCAACCCCGGCACCAACAACCTGCAAAACATCGGCACCATGGTGGCCAATGCCAGCGGCACCGTCGGCGGAACCATCACCGGGGCGGCTCGCAATGCCGGCCAGGAAGGCGAGTTTGGCGGCATGATCTTCTTTGTTCAGATCGCCTCCGCACCGACGGCGACCATCTCGCCCGCCACGGCCACCGTGGAATGTTCCAAATCCACGAATCTGACTGCCGTGGCGGTCGGCGCCGGGCCACTGACTTATCAGTGGTATGATTACAACGACTCGCCGATTGCCAACGCCACCAATGTGACGCTGACCTTGACGAACCTACACGGCGCGCAGTCGGGGAATTACTACGTCACCGTAGCCAACCTCGCCGGCAGCGTGACCGCGACCAACACCGTGGTTGTTCAGGACACCACGCCGCCCGTGATCACCGCCAACACCAACATGACCATCTACGTTCCCTACGGCTACCCCGGGACTAATGCTTACTACACCGTGGTGGCCACCGATGCCTGCAGTGGCAGCAGTGTGACGACGGGCGGCACGCCGGCCAGCGGCTCGTTCTTCGCCCTCGGCACGAACACCGTCAACACCTACGCGATTGACACCAGTGCCAACACCAATACCGGCACCTTCAAGGTGATTATCGTGTCGCTGCCCCCGCCGTTGAGCACGAACGCGTATCTGACGTCATTGGTGTTCAGCCCGAGTTCAGGTTTCGCGCCGGCCTTCACGTCGAACGTGCTGACGGGCTACAATGAAACGAACGCCTACGGCGACACGCCGACGGTGACGGTGACGAACGCGGACCCAACGGCGACGAACACGCTGATCGTGAACGGCGTCTCGCTGGGCATATTGACCAACAGCACTGCCAGCGTCCCGCTGAGTTTGGGCATCGGTTCCACGAACGTGGTGGCGGTGCAGGTGGTATCGCAGGATTTGTCGGTGACCAACACCTATGTGGTGGACGTGACGGAGCAGGCGCTGTCGCTCAGCACGAACGCGTATCTGACCTCGCTGGTGTTCAGCCCGAGCGCGGGCTTCGCGCCGGCCTTCACATCAAACGTGCTGACGGGTTACAACGAGACGAACGCCTACGGCGACACGCCGACGGTGACGGTGACCAACGCCGATCTGACAGCGACGAACACGCTGATTGTAAACGGTGTATCTCTGGGCTTGCTGACCAATGGCATTGCGAGCGCGCAACTGACGCTGGGCGTCGGTTCCACGAACGTGTTGTCGGTGCAGGTGGTGTCGCAGGACTTGTCGGCGACAAACAACTATGTGGTGGATGTAACGCGGCTGGCGCTACCGCTCAGCACAAACGCACTGCTGGCGGGCTTGAGCATCTCGCCGGGGGCGTTGAGCCAGACGTTTAGCTCTGGCACGACGAATTACACGGCGACGAACAGCTACAGCCAAAACCCGGTGACGGTGACGGCGACCAGCGCGGATGTGAACGCGACGCTGGCGTTGAGCTTCACCAACGGAGCGTATGGCGTGGCGGTGACGAACAGCCTGTCGGCCAGCGGCAATAGCCTGCAGTTGAACCCGCCGGTGAACACGGTGGCGGTGCGGGTGGTGTCGCAGGACTTATCGCAGACGAATGTTTACACGGTGGCCGTGCTGTTGCAGCCGAGCCAGACGGTGCCGCATTTGACGAACAGCGTGAGTGGGAACTCGCTGGTGTTGAACTGGGCGGCGGATCACCTGGGTTACCGGCTGCTGGTGCAGACGAACAACCTGAACAAGGGCGTGAGCGGGAACACCAACGACTGGGCGACGGTGGCGAACTCGACCAGCATCACGGCGACAAACATCGCGATCATCAAGGCCGGCGTCACCAACGAGTATTACAAGTTGGTCTATCCGTAAGAGAAGATAAGCCGAAAAGATTTCCGCCAGTTTTAGGTCTGGCGGAATTTTAGATGGTGGATTGGATTGGTCCGGCCCGCAGCGTTTGGGTTCGCTGCGGGTCGGTTTTTTTTAATTAAATCTTTGCCTTTCCGTTTAATCATTCCCCTCGGGAACACCCTTTCACCAAGGCCGACTTAGCCATGAACTTAATCAGGCGCTGTGTGTAAAGTCCGGAGTGTCTATAGGCAAAATACATCCTGACCGGAAAAGTTATTGTTTTCCGGTTGCGTCCAACCAACGCAGCTCTCCGGCTTGATTTCTATTGGCAGCATGGACGAGGAGGCGTTCGGCTTGCGCTGAAAGAACCTCACCTGACTGCAAGTTGTAAATCTCACTGGTTGTAAATTTTCAATTCGACGAAATGCTCGCGGCGATCATCCATCAAGGGAATGGATTTTGAGGTCAATTCTTCAGCGTCAAGAAAGAGTTGATTCGCCTCGGCTGCCTCGGTAGCCAGCCGGCTGATGGTGATGTGATAAACGGTTTGCCGGTAGCGGTAATGGATTTTATAAGTCGTCCAGCTTTTCGGCAGACGAGGAGTTAGCCGCAAATGATCACCTTCCAGGTTCACGCCGAGCAG
>Ga0302267_10000154_pt1 | contig 86691 bp, 75 predicted proteins | sample III_Bog_E1_3_FD_194555 | JGI IMG/M metagenome (GOLD analysis project Ga0302267, IMG submission 194555) | Peat permafrost microbial communities from Stordalen Mire near Abisko, Sweden - III_Bog_E1_3 | ecosystem: Environmental > Terrestrial > Soil > Wetlands > Peat | place: Sweden: Abisko... | reverse complement strand
GCCCGTGACTCGTTGCCGTCACCAGCCGGAGTCGAAGTGGCATGCGCGTTCACGTAGCCCACTTCTTCCGGAGCAATGCCGGCGTCTTTCAGGGCCGCTCTCATGCTGCGCTGCGCTCCCTGGCCCTCCGGGGCGATGCCCGTCATATGGTAGGCGTCCGCGCTCATGCCATAGCCAATAATCTCGGCCAGAATCTTTGCTCCGCGCGCCTTGGCAAACTCCAGCTCTTCAAGGATCAGAATGCCCGCGCCCTCGCCGATGACAAACCCGTCGCGATCCTTGTCAAAGGGCCGACTGGCTCTTGTGGGCTCGTCGTTGCGTTGGGAGAGCGCACGCATGGCGGCAAATCCGCCCACGGAAAGCGGCGTTACCGCAGCCTCCGCGCCGCCGGCAATCATCACATCGGCGTCGCCGTGCATGATCATTCGCGCCGCGTCGCCAATGGAGTTGGCACTGGTGGCGCATGCCGTGGCTGTGGCCGAGATCGGTCCCTTCGCTCCATAGCGAATGCTGATGTGGCCCGCCGCCATGTTTACGATGGCCGCTGGAATAAAAAAGGGCGAAATCTTGCGCGGGCCGCCGGCCAGCAGGTTCGAGTGCTCGCGCTCAATGACCTCAAAGCCGCCAATGCCGGAGCCGATGAAAACGCCGGTCCGGTCGGCAATCTCCGGTGTCACTTGAAGGCCCGCCTGGGTGATAGCTTCCTGGACGGCAGCGAACGCGTAGTGGGTAAAGCGCCCCATCTTGCGGGCTTCTTTTTTGTCCACAAAGTTCAGCGGGTCAAAGTTCTTCACCTCGGCAGCAAAGGTGACTGAGAAGCCAGTGGTGTCAAACCCCTGAATCGGGGCCATACCACTGGCGCCGGCCAAAAGCTGCTGCCACACTTCGGGAGCGGTGTTGCCCACACCGCACACCAGACCGAGTCCGGTGATTACGACTCTGCGGGACGAGTTGGACAAGGGTTACTTGCTGCCTTTCGCGTTCTTCTCGATGTACTCGACCGCGTCCTTGACGGTCTTGATCTTCTCGGCGTCTTCGTCGGGAATCTCGAGATCGAAGGCTTCTTCAAACTGCATTACCAACTCGACCACGTCGAGCGAATCCGCGCCCAGGTCTTCCTGGAAGCTGGCGCCGGGCGTAACCTCGGCTTCGTCCACCTGCAACTGCTCGACAATGATCTGCTTGACTTTCTCTTCAACGGCCATGCTTGAATCTCCTCGTATTTTCTTCAAACTTCGGAATCTGTCTTAGTAATGCCGAACCCAGGGTGAAGCTAAATCCTGTTCCGCCTGCTTACAATACTGGCAAAGGCCAAGGGAGCACAACCGCTGCGCAGAAAAAAAGCGCATGGCCCCGAACTCCAAGTCTACCGGGCGGCTTTGGGGTGTGTAAAGGCGGGCAGGGCGAGTAACAGGGAATAGGGAACAGGGAATAGGGAACAGACCGGATTTTCCAGGAAATGCACAGGGCAAAAGGCGTACATTAGGCGAAGCAGGGAGAGCGAAGACGGATGCTGGGACTGATTGGTGCAATCGTAGCTGCGTTTGTGGGGATTGTTCTGGGATTCCTGCTGCGCGGCATGTCGGCGAAGACGGAAAAGGCGCTCGCGGATCAGCGCACTCAAGAACTCGCCCAGCGCACTCAGGAGGTTGTTCAGCGCGCTCAGGAACTTGCTGTTGAATTGAATGCTGCGCGGGCCGAGACGGCGCGGGTGCAGGCGGAGTCGGCCGCGCGGGCTGGGTTTGAATCACTTGCTGCTGAACGGCAAAAGGCGCTTGCCCAACTAGCTGCCGAGCGCGATGGCTTGCGCGGCGAGCTTTCCCAGAAGGCTTCCGCGGAAAAGCAGGCTGCCTCCCGCATCAGCCAACTGGAAGCCGAATTGCGCGGCGAGAAAGCTAATCTTGCCGAAAAACTGGCGTTGCTGGAAAGCGCCAAGCAGACCCTTGCCAACCAGTTTGAAGCTCTCGCCGGTGAAATTCTGGAGAAAAAGTCGAAGAGCTTTGCCGAGGGCAGCCAAAAAGAGTTGGGAACACTGCTCGACCCGCTGAAAAACCAGATCAAGGAGTTCCGCGACAAGGTGGAGCAGGCGCAGACCGATTCCAAGACCGGCGTCACCAAGCTGGAAACTCTGATAGGCACGCTCGGCGGGCTGAATATGCAGCTGGCCGAAGAGGCGCGCAACCTGACCACGGCGCTGCGCGGCTCCGCCAAGGCGCAGGGCGACTGGGGCGAGTTCATCCTGCGCGACCTGCTTGAAAAAGCCGGCTTGCGCGAAGGTGAGCAGTACAGCTTCCAGCAGAGCTTCACCGGTCTGGCTGCCGAAGATGGAGAGAAGTCGAGGACTGCCCGCACAGACGTCATCGTCTTCATGCCTGGCGGCCGCAACTTGATCATCGACTCCAAAGTCTCGCTTACCGCCTATACCGACTACGCCAACGCCGCCACCGACGACGAGCGCAAAGCCGCTCTCAAGCTCCATCTGGCCAGTGTGCGCGGCCATGTCACCGGGCTGGCCAAGGCTGGCTACCACAAGCTGCCCGGCGTTGAGTCGCCCGATTTCGTGGTGATGTTTGTCCCCGTCGAGCCGGCGTTTCTGCTGTCGCTGCAGGGCGACGCGGCGCTGTGGGCCGACGCCTACAGCCAGGGGATTCTGCTGGTCGGTCCAACCACGCTGCTCTATGTCATTCGCATCGTCAATGTGCTCTGGCAGCAGGAGGTGCAGGCACGCAGCGTGCAGGACGTCATGAATCGCGGGGCTGAGCTTTACGACAAGTTCGTCAACTTTGTGGCCGATCTGCAAAAGGTCGGCGACAGCCTGCGCGCCGCCGACACCAACTACTCCAACGCCATGAAGAAACTTAGCGAAGGGCGCGGCAACCTGGTGCGCCAGGTCGAATTACTAAAGGGACTTGGCATCCGCACGGCGAAGAGCCTACCGCGCAACCTGCTGGACGCGGTAGGAGAAGATGAGCCGGAACTGGCGTTGGCCGCTGGTGCCGACCAAAACGGCGAGGCGGAGTAGTTTTGCGGCCTGTTCGACAATTCTTCGCCGAAAGAAAAAGGGAGAAAGAGATGGAATGGTTTGACCCATCACCGATCATCAAGAACAGCAACAGAATTACAGATATATTCGGATATTGGCCCAGCTTCCACGATGCGCAGATCCATAGCCTTTCCTTGTCCGGCGGCGTGGTTGATCCCTGCGAGCCGGGTTGCGAATCTCCGATGCTCGACATCAAGATTCATCTGTGGGAAATGACCCGAGAGGTCGATGTTGAGGGCTGGATCGTGCTCGCAAAGCACACTCTTACGGAAATGAGATTTCGAAATGTAGAAAAGCTCGAGCTATCAAACTTTAACTACAACAACTGCATTATGGAGATGATATTCGGGTTGGAACCGGAGAATCTCCATCCGATTGGCGGCGGCAGAAAACCACCCATGATTACTGTGGAGATTGAACCTGGCTTCGGCCTGCGTGCAAAATTCAAATGTCAGGTCGCTGAAGTCCTTTCCGCCGTTCCATGTGATCCTGACGGACCGCTGACGGGCAGACTCGCTGACCGACTGACTCGCTGGCCCCGCTTAGCCCAAAACGCCGCCTACAGCTACCCTCAGGTAATTCCGAGGTCTTTGGGGAAGATGCGTGATTGGGCGACCGTCGTCCTGGAGCCTGCTCTTACAACAGCACTGCTTTCGTGTACACTGCAAATACGATGCGAAACATAACCTTCAGCGCTGACGAAGATCAAATCGACCGGGCTCGCGCGATCGCCCGCGAGAAGCATATGACTTTGAATGATGCTTTTCGAGACTGGCTGGCCCGGTTCAGCTCAAGCAGGGGTGACGTTGAAGCTTTCGACGACTTGATGGAGCGTCTGAAAGACGTGAACGCCGGCCGGCACTTCTCCCGGGATGAGCTCAATGAGCGATAGATGCTTCCTCGATACAAACATCTTCATTTACTCCATCGACCAACGCGATCCAGCCAAGGAACAGAAGGCCGCAAAACTTATTCGGGACTGCCTCGAATCAAAAAAGGGAGTAGTCAGTTTTCAGGTTGTGCAGGAGTTCTTTAACGCTCGGAAGCGACTTTTGGCGCCGATGTCGCTCGAGAGTTCGCAACTCTACCTTGAGAGAATCTTCCGTCCCATGTTGCGCGTGCATTCGTCTACAGCTCTCTATGCGGAAGCGCTTCAATTCCAGGGCCGCTATCAGCTCTCATGGTATGACTCGCTGATCGTATGCGCCGCCATCGAGGCCGAGTGCGCAATCCTTTACTCAGAAGACATGCAGCATGGCCAGCGCTTCGGCGCACTTCAAATCCAAAACCCATTTCTCTGATCCGCGTGCAATTCAAGCCAACCCGCTACTCCCCGAATGCTTCCCGCATCCGCTTCCAGGTAATCGCCAGTTCCTCCGGCAGAATCCGCGTCTCGCCCACAACCGTCATGAAATTCGTATCCCCGGCCCATCGCGGCAGCGCATGCAGGTGGAGATGCCCGGCCACCCCAGCCCCTGCCGCCCGGCCCAGGTTCAGCCCAAAGTTGAATCCCTGCGGGTGATAGACCTTCTGCAAGGCCAGCTCCGTCCACTGCGCCATGTCCATCATCTCGTGCGCGGCCTCGGTGCTCAGTTGCGCCAGACGGTCCAGGTGCGCATACGGCATCACCATCACATGGCCGGAGTTATAAGGGTAGGCATTCAAGCAGATAAAGCAGTGTTTGCCGCGCAGAATCAGTCCGCCGGCCGCCTCGGCCTGCTCGGCGTCCATGCCGTTCGAAATCGTGAAGTCAATGGAAGCAATCAAGTTGCAGAACACGCAGCCCAGGTTGCCAGGCCAGGCAGCCAGGGCCGAGGGAACGCCAGGTCGCTCCGCCGTATCCGCCGTAGTGACGTAAGCATACCGCCAGGGAGTCCAAAGATGGTCCATCGTTTCGTCCGATTCCCCGCCGCCAAAATTGCTAAAACGGTTGCACACAGTATAGAGGCGCAGCTCTGGCCGCGTCCGATTCTCCAATGCCACCGCGTTTCTTCCCAGGTCCATTGTTCGCCGCCGGCAATGTGAAAATCCAGTTGCAATGCGGTCTTCTCACCCTTCCGCTCAAACCATTGCATTGACTTGGGAAAGCAACGGTTGCTACACTGATGAGCGTAGCCTACTGCGCGTATTCCCGTGGTGAGCTACGGCCGCCCTCCTGCAAGCCGTTGCCTGCCGGGTGTTTCCCAAGGAGACTAGTCGCTTGATTGACCAGCGCTTTGGCTGGTAGGACTGTCCCTCGTGACGACGCTTCGGTGCACTCACAAAGGTCAATGGTAGGGATGCGGTCACAAGGCGTACCCGCCCGAGACATTCGTAGTGCGGGGGCCAATCCCAGCGGCCGGCAATATCCGTCGCGGGAGCAAGGAATTCCGGAGCAGCAGTGATGGCAAACGTCCTCAATCCCGAACCCGAGAGCATAACCCTGAACACCGAATTGGAAACACCCACGCTAGAGACTGCGACGGAGCTTGAGCAGCCGTCGTTCGAATCCACGTCCAACACCGAGACCGCCGAAGTAGTAGCAGCAGTCGAACCAACCGCGCTGGACGCCGATGCCTTAACCGAGCCTGTAATCGAGGCCGCGCCTGTGGAAGCCGCACCTGTGCAAGCCACGGCAGAGGTCGCGCCGACAGCAGAGGTAGTAGAAGTTGCTGCGCCAGTTGAAACAGTTGAGCCAATTGCTGAACCCGTGCCCGTAGTCGCGCCTGCCGAAGTCGCGCCTCAAGTTGAGGCTGCGGCCGAGGCCAGCGAACCCGCTGCGTTTGATCACCACGCCGAGGAAGCGGCACTTGAGTCCCATGGACTCGAGTCGATGGACGACTTCTCCGCAGCCCTCGCCGCTTTCGAGCGCGAGCAGGCCGCTGAAGCCGCCGCCGTGGAGGCCTATGGAGACAAGGTTGTCTCCGGCACCGTGATCAAGGCGACGGACAAGCACCTGATTGTGGACGTAGGCCTCAAGTCCGAGGGCATGGTGCCCCTGGACCAGGTTGTCGACCACACCGGTGCGGTCAAGTTCAATGCGGGCGACGTGATTGACGTGGTTATCGAGCGCGAGGAGCCGGAAGGCGGCTACCTGGTCAGCTACGAGAAGGCACAGCGCCTGCGCGTGTGGGACGTAATCGAAAAGGCAGCCAACGACAAGACGCCGGTCATCGGCACTGTCGTCAGCCGCGTCAAGGGTGGCCTCACAGTCGACATCGGCCTCAAGGCATTTTTGCCCGGCTCGCAGCTTGAGATTCGCCCCGTCCGCAACCTCGACGGCTATCTCGGCACGCAGATCGAAGTCCGCGTCATCAAGCTCAACAAGAAGCGCGGCAACGTCGTTGTCAGTCGCAAGGAAATCCTCGAGGAAGAGCAGAACGCCAAGCGTTCCACCACCCTCGAGCAGCTCGGCGAAGGCGCTGTGCTCACCGGAACCGTCAAGAACCTCACAGACTACGGCGCGTTTGTCGATCTCGGCGGCATTGACGGCCTGTTGCACATCACTGACATGAGCTGGGGCCGCCTTACGCACCCCCGCGACCTCGTCAATGTGGGCGACGAGATCCAGGTCAAGGTTCTCAAGTTCGACAAAGATAAGCAGCGCGTCTCCCTGGGCTTCAAGCAGTTGACGCCCGACCCCTGGCTGGATGCCGCCGAGCGTTACCCGGTTGGCGCACACGTCAAGGGCCGCGTGCTTTCGGTTACCGATTACGGTGCGTTCGTTGAGCTCGAGCAGGGCATTGAAGGCCTGGTTCACCTCTCTGAGATGACCTGGTCCAAGCGCCTCAAGCACCCCTCCAAGCTGGTCAAGCCGGCCGACGAGGTTGAGACCGTCGTTCTCAGCGTCAATCCCGCTGACCGCCGCATCTCGCTGGGCATGAAGCAGCTGCTCGACAACCCCTGGGAGAACCTCACCGAGCGTTATCCCGCCGGGACCGTTGTCGAAGGCCGCGTCCGCAACCTCACCGACTTTGGCGCCTTCATTGAAATCGAAGACGGCATCGACGGCCTGGTGCACGTGTCCAACCTCAGCTGGACGAAGCGTGTCAAGCATCCTTCTGAGATCGTCAAGAAGGGCGAAAAGGTCAAGGCTGTCGTTCTCGGCGTCGAGCCGCAGAACCGCCGTCTGAGCCTGGGCATCAAGCAGCTTCAGCCCGATGTCTGGGAGAGCTTCTTTGCCTCGCACCGCGTTGGCGACATCGTCCACGGCAAGGTCCTCAGGACCGCGCAGTTCGGCGCATTCGTTGAAATCGCGGAAGGCGTTGAGGGTCTCTGCCACATCTCCGAAGCCGGCGATGAGGGCGGTGGTCCTTCCAAGCTTGAAACCGGTCTGGAGCACGACTTCAAGATCATCAAGATCAACGTGGAAGAGAAGAAGGTGGGCTTGAGCCTGCGCGCAGTCAGTGGCCACGAAGCCAGCCGCGCCGAGGTTCAGGACTACAAGGCGGAGCGCGAGCCCCGCGGCGGCGGCCACAAGGCCCCCGTCTCCTCTTCAACCACGACTCTTGGCGACCTGATCAACTGGAAGAGCGAGCGCGAAAGCTAGCTCTTTTGAACGAATCAAGCCAAACGGCCACCCCCAAGGGTGGCCGTTTGGCGTTTAGTGGCGCGATTCTCCGTATTTATTCCCCAATTCGATTCGCCCACACCTTTGCCCAAGCCGCGTACTCGCTTGGCCTTATCTGGTAGCGCGCAAAGTTTCCTTCGTGCAGGTTCAGGAGTTCGGTTTCGGTCATCTCTCTGAAACGGTCACGCTCCGCTGCATCGATATTCTGCTCTGCCCATTTGGCAACGAAGGCGCTCGCTTCCGGTCGAGTCATGCGCCCGCCGACAACGTCGGAGACGATCCTGCGCCGAGCTGCTTCATGCTTCACCCGGAACGGGTCGGGTACGCCGAGCGACTGTCTGACCGCCGCGTATTGTTCCGCCGAACGGTTGTATGCCCAGAGAAAGACATCCTTGAGCAGTTCGACCTTGTTCAGCTCGTAGACTCCAAGAATCGCGTTCGTGTAGAGCGACCGTGGAACATCGGTGAAGGAGAGCGGTGTCAGGTTGCGCTGTATGAACGGGATATTGGCTGCGAGGCGGGAGACGCGCTTGTTGACGTCATCGAAGGGCTGCAGATAGGGCAACTGAACCATGATGAACAATGCCTGCTCAAACGGATCTTCGATTGCCGCCGCCGTTGCCAATACCTGGTGAAAGCACTCTTCGATCACCTGCGGAACCCCGAGCGGACGGAACGTGGATTTCTCAATCCCAACCTCAATTCGACGCAATCGACCGGCTGCACCTTCATCCGGCAGCAGGTTGTGGGCGAGAATTCCGTGAAGATTCAGGATCGTAGAGCGGTTAAACCCAATCTCGTCCGCCGAGCCAACGAGGAATCCGATTGCGTCCTTATGGTTCACAATCATCTGGGCTTCCAACTGGTCGCGTCCTTGTGCCTGCTGCCCGAACTCAATCAAGCGCCGGGTATCGAGCAGCGAGTACGTATTCCCTTCCAGACGGCTTGAGTTCCACGACAAATCGATGAGAAGCCTGCTGAAAATCTGTTTTGCATAAGTACCTGCGCCTTCGACAGCAAGACCCGGGGTGCCGATTCTGGCCAGTTGCTGCCGTTCTGCAACTGAGAGGTAAAAGCTGACATTCGGCCGGTATTGGTCGAGAAATGCCCGGTTGTAGCCTGTTGGCTTTCTCGCGCCCAATGGCTGGTTAACGTAGCGGCGAATCTCGGCGCTCGCCGGTGATAGAGGTATGGAAAGTTCCTCCTTCGGGCGAACCGAAGTCGCAGAAGTGGCTGCAGGTTCAACTGCTTGCACCAGCGGCAGGCTATATTTGACCGAGCGTCTGCCCTTGCCCGCTCTGATCAGGCGACCGGCATCGACCAGATACCTGAGCCGGTATTGCAGGGTTCGTTCCGGAAGTTGCAAGGCGAGCGCATTGGTTACTTCTCCCAGGCTCGCACCTCCATCGTGACGCTGGACGGCTGCGAGAATCGCTTCAATCTCCGTTTCCGGTATCGGTCTGGCCACAGGTGTTCTCCCTTGTTAGTTGCGCATAGAAGCTTATGCGCAACTAAGCCGAGTTAATACGCAACTAAAGATGATTATACGCAAGTAAATCTTTTTATACGCAACTAATCCAAGTTCATGCGCAATTAAAAACCTCATGAAGGCAACTATTTCGATCTATGCGCAACTAAGAAGCGTGGAAAGGACGAATCGAACCAGCGGTCCTGCACCTTCTCACTCCCACCGAAAAACCCTCGCCGATATCGCCGTAAACACCACAAACGACACCAGCAGCGCCCCAACATCGCTCGCGTGCGCCATCCAGCCATCCCCTTGCCAGATCCCCTCCAGCAGGCTCACAGCATACGTAACCGGCAGCAGGTGCGCGACAAACTGCAGGACTGGCGGAAACAACGCCAGGGGCACAAACAATCCGGAAAGCGCGAACATGGGGTAGAGGATCACGGCGCCCATGGGCTGCGCAAACCGCGCCGTCGGCACAATGCTCGCGATCACAAACCCAATCGACAGGATGCTGAACGTACAAATCAGCAGCGCCACGCCAAACGAGAACCACGGCACCTGCCCGCTCATCCCGGGGTAGCGTTTGCCGACCAGAAACATGAGCGCCAGCGTAACGGCCGTGAGCAGCAGCTTGACGATCACATGCGTAGTCAGGATCGTCACCGGCCGCAGCGGTGTGGCCCGCAGCCGCTTCAAAATGCCGCCCTCGCGATAGATGGAGATGATGGTGACCAGCGACAGTACCGTGTTGACGGAAATCAGCAGCGCGATCAATACCGGCAGATGCGCCACCGAGAATCCGCTCGCAGAAAACGCCGGAGCCGCCGGTTTGGAACCCACAATCCGCCCCAGCACAACGTAAAGCAGCACCGGTATGCCTATGCTTCCAAACGCGCCCATGGGCTCGCGCAGGAACACCTTGATCTCGATCCACGTCAATTTGCCAAGCCCGCGCAGCATCATCGTCTCTGTCCTTATTCGCGAATCGAACGCCCGGTCAGTTTGAGAAAAACATCTTCAAGGGTGGGCAAAATGGTTCGAAAATCCGTCACCCGAATCCGGTTTTCCGACAGGCAATGAATCACCTCCGTCACCAGGTCCTCGCCCTGCCCCCGAATCGTAAAGCGCCGGCCAGCCCGCTCTACCTGCTCGACGCCCGCAATCTTCCTGAACTGTTCCTCGGCCCCTGCGTCTTCCGTGTCCAGCACCACCGCCCGCTCCGGGCAGTGCCGCCTGACCATCCGCTCCGGCGTGTCAATATCGATAATCCGCCCGTGCTCCATAATCGCCACCCGGTCGCACAGCCGCTCCGCCTCTTCCATCAGATGAGTCGTCAAAAACACCGTCTTGCCGCGCTCGCGGATTCCCCGCACCAGGTCCCAGATTGCGTGGCGTGCCTGCGGATCGAGCCCCGTCGTGAGCTCGTCCAGAAACACCACCTCGGGATCGTTGATAAGCGCCAGCGCGATAAACAGCCGCTGCTTCTGCCCGCCGGAAAGGTTCATGAACCACGCATTCCGCTTGTCCGTCAGCCCCAGTTGGTCCAGCAGTCGCGTCGCATCCACGGTCTTTGTTCCGTAGAGCGAAGCCCAAAGGTCCACCGCCTCCCACACCTTGATGCGCTTTTGCAACTGCGCCTGCTGCAACTGCACCCCGATCCGTTCCTGCAGTTGGTACACCTGGCGATACGGATCAAGCCCCAGCACGGCAATCGTTCCCGCATCCGGCTTCCGCAGACCCTCAATGCATTCCATGGTCGTGGTTTTTCCCGCGCCATTGGGCCCGATGAGGCCGAAAATCTCCCCCTGCTGCACGGTGAACGACGCATCCGCCACGGCCACAGTCTTCCCGTAGGCCTTGCGTACGCCGGAGACTTCAATCACTGGTTGCATTATGCGGAGTGTATATCAAGCGCCCCGCGGATCGCGTTAACCCCGCTGCAAGTCGTGGTCTGCGGTCACGGCGCAGCTTCCATCCTCGCTGAAGAATAGCCCATTCCCGCCCATAAACTTCCACCAGCCATTGGACCTGGCCCGCCGCAGGCTCACCACGCCAAATCGCCAGCCTCGCTTGTCTCCCGCGACCGGCTCCGCCGACAGCATGTCCTGAAATCCCGGCACGGCCCAGGTGTAGTCCAAAACATCCCACTCCCCAACGTTCATCCAGCCGCTCAGAAGCTCTTTCACCGCAGTTCCCGGCCCACAAGGATAAAGCGCAACGATATGCGCCGCACCGTCCTCATCCAGCCTCTCCGGCAGCGCGCGCACAATCTGCCCCAGAATCTCCGTTCCCGCCGGCCCTCCGGTCCAGAAATTTCCCCCGGCCCGCGCGCCCCTGTCCGGCAGATACGGCGGATTCGCCACGACCAAATCAAAAGTGCCATCCACACCTTCAAACAAGTCGCCCAGCACAAACTCCGCGTTCCGCACCCCATTCAGCGCCGCATTGAACCGCCCAAACTCCACAGCCCGCGGACTGATGTCCACGCCCAGCACGCTTTCGCAGTGGCCGCTGGCCAGCAGAGCATGGACGCCCGAACCCGTGCCCAGATCGATCCCTCTTCGTCGAGCTTTCCGGTTCACCAGCCCTCCCAGCAAGTAGCTCTCGCCCCACAGCCACATCACCTGGTTGATGGCAGTATTCTTCGCAGCTCGATCGGTCACGACGTATTCGCCATAGATGGGAAACAAGCAAAGCTGCGAGCGCACTTCCGCTCCTGAAATCTCGGCAAGCCCCGTCGCCAAAAGCACATCCACAAACTCGGCCGTCACATGCCGCCGCAGCCGGTCCACTGCCACCGCGCGCCCGTCCATCAGCAGCTCCAGCAGCGTGTCCACCGCGTCGTCTGCATTAGGAGTCCAGGCTTTCCGCAGCACCGGCCAGAAGTTCACCCCCAGCCGGGGAAACACGCCCAGGCGTTCCGCGCAAGCTGAAAGCGTGTAGCCGCACCCGGCCAGTTCCGTCGCAATCGCCGTTATCCGCCATGGATCGGCCGGCGCCCTTGGTGCGGCCACGGCTTCCGATAGTTGCTCAATTCGCGCCATTCAGTCTGCCGCCTGCCCTGCGTCCACACGCCCAGCCAGCCCGCTCTCCATCTGTCGCAGCACCAGCACAATTCCCAGTGCGCACAGCACGCTGCCCAGCGCGAACAGAAAGCCGCTCCCGTATCCCCAGCTCCCAATCACCCATCCGGCAATCGGCCCCACAAGAAAGAACGACACGTCTGAGAATCCGGTAAAGACACCCAGCGCAGTTCCACGATTATGCATCGGCACGCGCTTTACCGCCTCCACGCCCAGCGCCGGAAACACCAGGCTGAAGCCGAACCCAGTCAGCGCCGCTCCGCACGAGGACGCCCACGGAGACCCGGCGCTCCAAATCAGCAGCACGCCCACCGACTCCACAGAAAGGCTGACAATCGCCACCGGAAAACCGCCAAACCGATTGATGGCCTGAATAAACAGCAGCCGCGCCGCAATGAACGCAACGCCAAAAGCCGTCAGGCACAGCGCCGCCTGGTTCGGATTCCAGTGCCGGCTCAGGTAGTAGAGCGTCACAAACGTCGCCAGCACGCTGTAGCCGATCCCGCCCAGCGCCAGCGCCATGCCATGCGGCGCCACTCGCCCCAGCACGGCAGTGAACGGCAGATGCTCGCCCCGCGAAATCGGCACCGGAGCTTTCCGATAGGCAAGGCAAAAGCTGAGCGCGCACAGCAGGGTGGTCAGCATCCCCAGCGAAACAAGCCCCCAGCGTTGATCCAGAACCACGCCCAGCGGCGCTCCCAGCGCCAGCCCGCCATAGGTAGCCACACCATTGAATGAGATCACTTTGGCCGTGTGTTCCGGGCCAGCCGCCGTTATCCCCCACAGCGTAGAACCGGTCGATCCCAGGCTCTCGCCAACACCAAGCGCGAGGCGGCTCAAGATCAGCACCGTAAAAGTCAGCAGGTTGCTGAAGCGGGTGCCCGCGGCCCCCATCAGCAATACGCCGCTCAGCGTGCATGCGGCCATGCCCCATAGCACAGAGATTTTCGCCCCGGCGCTGTCGCTGATCCGTCCCGCCCAGGGCCGGCTAAGAAACGTGGCGACATACTGGATGCTGATGACCAGGCCGGCCAGCGCCGCGTGCATTCCCATGCGCAGATGTACAAACGCCGGCAGCACCGCCAGCGGCAATCCGATGGAGAGGTAACAAATGAATGTGAAGTAGACGTATCCCAGAACATTCTGCGTCGCGCCGCGCGAAGCGGAAGTTTGGTGGGCGCAAATGTCGTTGACTGGGCTTGAGGGCATGGGGGCAGGGCAGAGATTGTGCCGCAATGGGCCTGGCTTAAGTATATCGGAGGCCTGATTGCTGCAACCCGCAATTCGGTCCAGTCGAAAACCGACATGCTCTTTATTCCTTTTTTCTGGTCACCACATCAAGCAGCCCAAAAAACCGGCCACGCTTCCTGAGCCTCACCACATACGCCGCCAGCAGTGCGATGAACACTGCTAAGACGCCATAAAGCCACCCCGCCGCTCGGTCATGGTTGAGAATCGCAGGAATCGCAACGCAAGCCAAAGCTAGAAACGGCGCAACTTTGCCAGTAATGTAAACCGTGCGAAAAAACGCGGTCTTGGGCGTATTTCGGTAATCCCCGCGCATCAGCGCAGTCTGAACTACCGCGGAAATCAGCTTGAGAGCGATCAGAATCAGCGCGGCCAGCAGGAAGTTGCCGGCAGTCGACCCGCTCAATGCAAGGCTGAAGTTCATTGGATTCGTGGTACAGCCTGCGTCCAATCCTTCCCCTTCCGCACCAAGGAACCTCTGATCAAGTCGAAGTTTTGAAAGGGCAACACTTCAATAGCCTGCCCTGAGCGAAGTCGAAGGGTGCCGCAAGTGGCTGAAAATAAACGCTGAGCTTTAGCCCCCGAGGGATGTTCTTTGTGAATCTTGACTCAAAACCCGACTTTTTCCGCAGCCTCTTTAGCCCCCGCGGGATGCCTTCGTTAAGAAGTGACACTTGTGCAGACCTTCCCTAAACTGGAACCATGCCGGGCTTTCACGTTGAGAATTTCGGATGCCGGGCCGCCCGCGCCGATGGCGAAGCGATCAGCGATCGCCTGCGCGCCGCCGGCCATTGCGCTCAGCAGGCTTCCAGTGCAGATGTTGTTGTCGTGAATACCTGCTCGGTCACTGCCGAGGCTGATCGCGCAGCACGCGCCTTCATCCGCCGCGCCCATCGCCTCAATCCACAAGCCCGCATCGTCGTCACCGGTTGCTACGCCCAGCGCGCGCCGCATGAGCTCGCCACTCTCTCCGGAGTGTCTGCCGTCGTCGGCAACAGCCACAAGGCCTTCGCTCCGCAGATCGCCCTCGACCTGATCGCGCAGTCAGCACCCGTTCCAGCCGCAGCAGCCAGCGTCGCCGGGCTGGTTCAGATCCAGGCGGCCAACCCGCATCTTCCCGGCGCAGTTGCCCCACCGCGGGTGATCGCCGACGACCGCTTTGCGCACTCGTTCCTTGAGGAAGCCCAACTCGTCCCCGGCGTGCAAACCCGCCCCAATCTTAAAATTCAGGAAGGCTGCGGCAACCGCTGCACCTTCTGCGTCATCCCGCAGACACGCGGATCCTCGCGCAGCCTCTCCGCCGCCTCCATCCTCAAGCAGGTCGAGGGCTTCGTCGCCGCCGGCGGCAACGAGCTGGTCTTCTCCGGCATCAACCTCGGTCGCTGGGGACGCGACTTTCCCGGTTCGCCAACCCTGTCCAGCCTCATCCGCCGCATCTTCACTGAAACTCGTTTGCCCCGGCTCCGGCTCAGCTCCATCGAGCCCATGGACTGGGACGCCGAGATGATCCGTCTCATGGCCGAATTCGGCGGTTCTCGCCTCGCCCGTCATGCCCACCTGCCGCTGCAGTCCGGCTCTGACGCCGTGCTGCGCCGCATGCACCGCCGCTACCGGCCGTGGCATTACCAGCAGAAAGTGCATGCCCTGTTTCAGGCAGCCGGTCCAGACCTCACGCTGGGCGCGGATGTAATGGCCGGCTTCCCAGGCGAGACTGACGTCGAGTTCGAAGAAACCATGGAAATGGTTCGCAAGCTCTCCTTCGCCTACCTCCATGTCTTCCCCTTTTCGGCCCGTCCCGGAACCCGCGGCTGGGCCCAGCACATTGAGCGGCCGGTCCCTCAACCAGTCGTCGAAGAGCGCATGGCCGCGCTGAGAGCCCTGGCTATCGAGAAGTCCAAATCCCACCGCGCAAGCTTCGTGGGCAGGGAACTGGAAGCCATCACCCTGCATACGCCGCCGGAATTGGAGCAGGCCGGCCGCACCACCGCGCTCACAGAGAACTTCCTCCCCGTTGAAATCGATGCCCGCCACCCTGCCAACAAGCTCGTCCGGGTACGCATCGCCGCCGCGAATCTAGACGGAACCCTCCAGGCAGCAAAAGCCGGGTCATCCAGCTCTCAATACGCCGCAACCGCGATGTCGGTCTGAGAAAAGTCAGTTCCCTTGAAAAGAAGTTCTTCCCCGGTTTCCTTCGCCAACGCATAGGCCACGCAATCGCCAAAGTTGAGCTGCGCGGGGTGGCGGCCTTTGCCGTAGCGGCGGAACGCGTCGCGCGCCACCTTGGCATGGGATTCGGTAAAAGGAATCACCCTGATGCCAAATCGAAAAATCTGCAGATCGAGATCCCGAATGCCTTCAATCCCTCTCCGCGACTGCAAAATCATTGAGATTTCCAGGTAGTTTCCGGACGACATGCTGGGGCTGGCGCTGTTCAATATGGCCACATCCAGGCGGTGTCCTTCCGGCTCCTCAAGCAGAATCGCCACCATCGCCGACGAGTCAACAATCACGAAGGAAGCCCGTTTTCATCCCACCCCATGATCTCGTCCTCGCTGCGAGTGTCGAGAACGGGAAGCGTTGCGCAGTGGTGGCTGATGGCGCGAATCTCTTCAAGCAGGAGCTGTTTGTTTTCACGGCGACGCTCTTCCCGCACCAGCCGTTCCTCCATGGATGCGATCACGGCGTCGGTAATCGTCTCACCGGTCACCGCGGTCAGCTTTTTTGCGAGCTCGTCGGCTCTCGGCGCTTTAATGCTGATAGGCATGGTACCTATCCTCCTGGCTGTCTACCTGTCTACCTTAACACTGACTCTGGCCCGCTGTTCCACAATAGCCCGGAAAGCCGAAACCCCAATCGGCAGCGGAACGGAAATCTACCGCTGGCCTCCCGGCCGGCTGTTGTGTGGACCTCCCGGTCCACGCCGTGCTCTTCAAACCAAAAAACTGGAAGCCGCCCGAACCCGCAGGGCAAACGCACATGAAAATCGATCGAACCACTGAATGTGCCTTCCGGCAGGCCTGCAACCTGATTCCCCATACCCCATCCAAAAAAGCAAGCCCCTCCCCCGACTTACTTTGACTAAACTACTTAAATACAACAACTTCCACCCACACCATATTTGCAGGCTATTCGCCCCTTTTGGCGCACAATCCTTGTAGAGGTGTTTCTCATGCCAAAATCGTCCAGCAAAACGCAACCCTCGCCCTCGCCCTCGCCAATTCCATCGCCCCGCCTTTGCCCCTGTTTTTCCGGCCTTCAAACCCCCAAAAACGCTGAGACCCCACCCCCCCCACCCCAAATTCGTCAAAAAATCGAAGGTAGAATCCGATTAACTGATTCCGATTCAATGAGTTACAAAAACCCCCTGTTTACCTATCGGTAAACACAAACCCCCATTTTCAGGCAAAAAAACGCCAAAAACACCATCGAAACTGGCACTTTAGAGCAAAAAATGGCGCTTTTCGCACATCGAAATTCGCCTACCCAAACCATCCCAGCGTGCTCTGTTTTTCCATCTCGATTCGCCCCGCAAAAGCATCTTCCTCACAAGGTCAAGAGCTTGTCGTTCCAAATGCGTTTGCCCTGGCCTCCAGCGCAACTCCAGCATTCAACGCACCCCGTCCAGTGCTATACTCAGTGTGCGTTCGTGTACCCGCAGCGACCCCGGAAAACCCCGAGGGCGGGCAGCAACGACTTCTGGAGGAGCACCATCGCACTCGACAAACGTTCAGCAAAGTCTTTTATCCGCATCAACGATCGAATTCGCGCGCGTGAAATCCGCGTTATCGACGAAAACGGCGAACAAATGGGCATTCTTGCCCCTTTTGAGGCGCTGAGAATCGCCCGCGAGCGCGGCCTCGATCTGGTCGAAGTTTCGCCCAACGCCGTCCCGCCCGTCTGCCGCATCCAGGATTACGGCCGCTACCTCTACGAGAAGGAAAAGAGCGAACGCGCCGCCAAGAAGAAGCAGAAGATCATCGTGGTCAAAGAGGTCAAGTTCTCAGTCACCGTGGATGAGCACGACTACCAGACCAAGAAGAATCAGGCTGTTCGGTTCCTGGTCGACGGCGACAAGGTGAAAGCCAGCCTCCGTTTCCGTGGCCGCCAGATGGCCCACCGCGAACTCGGCTACGCCATCATCAACAAGCTCATTCAGGACATTGGCGAAGCCGGAATCGTCGAATTCATGCCCCGCATGGAAGGCACCATCCTGCACGCCATTCTTGCCCCGTCAAAGAAGCAGGAACCGCCCAAGCCAAAGGCTCCCGAGGCTCCAAAACCCGCACCCAGGGCCCCGGCGCCGGCAAGCCCCGCGGCCACGCAGGCTGACGGGTAGACTCCAATTGAAAATCGACACCCACAAAGGCCGCCCGCTAAGGGCGGCCTTTGCGCGTAGTGCTCACCGCCTCTCTCGTTCTCCTCTTGACAATCAAGAGGAACATGCGTTACATCTTGATTGTCAAGAGGAGAGAAACCCATGGGACAAAAACCCGGCGACCCAAAATCCGGCGATATGGTGCAGGGAACTCTCGAAATGCTCATCCTGAAAACCCTCGCCCTTGAGCCCATGCACGGCTACGGCGTGGCTCAGCGCATTGAGCAGGTCAGCCAGGGCGTCTTCCGCGTCAACCCCGGCTCGCTGCTCCCCGCCCTGGCCCGCATGGAGCGCGCCGGCAGCGTCAAAAGCGAGTGGCGCTCCACCGAGAACAATCGCCGCGCCAAGTACTACCTGCTCACCTCAGCCGGCCGCAAAGCCCTCAAGCAGGAGACCGCCTCCTGGGACCGCCAGGCAGCCGCCATCGCCCGCATCATGGAAGCGTAAGAATCCGCGATCAGGATTGAGGAGGACTACATGCCATTCTTCAAAAACATCTCCACCGGGCTTCGGACCCTTCTCGGTCGCACCCGCGTCGAACGCGACTTGGACGAAGAGCTCCAAGGCTTCCTTGACGCCTCAACGGAAGCCAAGCAGCGCGCCGGCCTGCCTCCGGAAGCAGCCGCCCGCGCCGCGCGCATCGAGATGGGCAGCACCAACTCGGTCAAGCATCGCATCCGCTCGGCGGGATGGGAGACAGCCGCTGAAAATCTCTGGCTCGATCTCCGCTACAGTCTGCGCATGCTCGTCAAGAGCCCTGGCTTCACGCTCGTCGCCATCCTCTCGCTGGCTCTCGGCATCGGAGCAAACACCGCCATCTTCACCCTCATCAACAACGTCATCATGCAGCAGTTGCCGGTGCGCCAGCCCGGTCAGCTCGTCTCATTCGGCAAGTCGCTCAGCGGCGGCCTGTTGGGCGGTGTCGATCTATCTTTCTTCGATATGTACGGCTCCGATTTCGCCAATCAGCTTGAGAAGAATCCTGGACCTTTTGCCGCAGTCTTCTCCTATGACAGCCGCTTCCGACGTGTTGGAGTGCAAATCGGCGAACACCCCACCGGCCCCGCCGTCCAAATCCAATCGCACATGGTCTCAGGAAGTTACTTCAACACCCTCGGCACCCCCATGTTCCTCGGCCGCGGCATCCAGCCGTACGACGCCAGCGCGCCCGGACGCAGCCCGGTAGTGGTTGTCAGCTACCACTACTGGCGCGACACGCTTGAAGCCGACCGGCAGGCGCTCGGCAAAATCATCACCGTCAACGGCGTTCCCTGCACGGTTGTCGGCGTGGCGCCTCCGCGCTTCTATGGAATCCTGCTCGGCACTGAGCCGCCCGATCTCTGGGCGCCCCTAACCATGCAGGCAGAGTTGATGCACGAGCCCTCAAACCTCGCTGCCAACGGCCCTTACTGGCTGCACATGGCCGCGCGTCTCGCTCCCGGCCACACGCTCCAGCAAGACCAGATCTGGCTCAACGACCAGATTCACGCCTACGTCCTTGCCCACGAGGGCGGCCAGATCTCCGCCGATCGCCACGCTGAAATCGGGCGTATCAACGAGCCGCTCGTCCCCGCAGGCTCCGGTGTCTCCGGCATGCGTCAGGGCTTTGAAGGCCCGCTGCTCATCCTCATGTGCGTCGTAGTCCTGGTCCTGCTTGTCGCCTGCGCCAACCTCGCCAACTTCCTCCTCGCCCGCGCCACCGCACGCCAACGCGAAATCTCTACGCGACTGGCCCTCGGGTCGACCCGGCTGCGCATCGTCCGTCAAATCCTCATGGAAGCCCTGCTGCTCTCAGCGGCGGGAGGACTCTGCGGCCTCGCGCTTGCGTGGGTAGCAACTCGTGCTCTCATTCGTTTCGTTGCCGGTGGCGTCGCCTACACGTCACTCTCTGCGACGCCTGATCTCCGCGTACTCGCCTTCACCTTCGCCGTCGCCCTGCTTACCGGGCTCCTCTTCGGCCTTGCTCCGGCCCTTCGCGTGGCCCGCGCCGATGCAGCTCCCGCGCTCAACGCCAACGCCCGCACCGCCGCCGCAGCAGGTGGCAGCGGTGGGCGTCTGCTGCCGCGTGCCCTGGTCATCGGCCAGGTCACTGCATCCGTCGTTCTGCTCGCCGCCGCCGGGCTTTTCCTGCGCTCCCTCACCAACATCGAGAAGCAGGACTTCGGCTTCAATCGCAGCAACCTTCTGGTCGTCGACTTCGCCCACAAGTTCGGCGATCTCAAGCCGCAGCAGCTTGCCGGCTTCTATCAACAAGTGCAGGACCGCCTCAACGCCCTCCCCGGCATCGCTGCTTCGGCCTTCGCCACCACCCCGCCCATGAGCCGTGGCAATACCGACTCATCGGTAAAAGTCAGTGGCCATGTGCCAGCGCCCAAAGAGGGCACAAACTCCATTCTGGAGCTGACCACCCCCGGCTACTTTCAGGCCACCGGAATCCCCATCCTCCAGGGCCGCGCCATCGGCTCAGAAGACGCGCCCAACGGCCCCAAAAGCATCGTCGTCAACCGCGCCTTCGCTGAACATTACTTCCCCCAGGGCAACGCCCTCGGACACCAGGTCACCATCGAAGACGACGATGTCCTCGGGCCCTGGCAGATCGTCGGCGTCGCCGCCAACACCCTTTACTCCGGACCCCGCGAAGAAATCCAGCGCCACATCTATATTCCCCAGCAGCAGGCCGTCCTTGGCGAAGCCAGTTACACCGAATCCCTCATCGTTCGCACCACTGGCGATCCCGCCAAGATGACCAGCGCCGTCCGCCAGGCCCTTCAGGAGATCGACCCGTCGCTACCCATCCTCAGCATCCGCACTATCGGCGATCTCACGGATCACTTCGTCACCAATGAGCAACTCGTTTCCCGCCTTTGCGCCACTTTCTCCGCGCTCGCCGTGCTGCTGGCCGCCATCGGACTCTACGGCGTCATGAGCTACACCGTCGTCCGCCGCACCAATGAAATCGGCATCCGCATCGCCCTGGGCGCGCAAACCGGCAACGTCCTCTGGATGGTGCTGCGCGAGTCGCTCGTCCTGCTTGCCGTCGGCCTCGCCCTCGGCCTGCCCATTGCACTCGGCGGACTCCACTCCCTCCAGTCGCAGCTTTACCAGCTCAGCTCGTCTGATCCCGTCACGATGATCGGATCCGTCCTCATCATCGCCGCCGTCACGGTTCTCGCTGCCTGGCTGCCCGCCCGCCGCGCCAGCCACGTAGACCCCATGGTCGCCCTTCGCTGCGATTGAGCAAAAGAAGGCTTTCGGTATTCCACGGGAGGGCAGGTGAAAGGGTCCAGCTTCGGTCAAAGGATACGGGCTTTCGGTCGAAGCGTACGGGTTTCAGGGTCGAAGGGTACGGGCTTTACAGGCTGCGGAAAAACTACCAAATGGCCGAAGTTTTGAAAGGGCACGGCTTCAGCCGTGCCGCAAGTGGCTGAAAATAAACGCTTGGCTTTAGCCCCCGAGGGATCTTCTTTGTGAATCTTGACTCAAAACCCGACTTTTTCCGCAGCCTCTTTAGCCCGTACATTTGTGCCGGCTAAATCTGCAGGGCTTTAGCCCCCGAGGGAATGCGCTTTGCGAGCTAGCCCGCAATGAAATTCCACGGCAGCCGTTCAAAATCATCGGTCGCCATTTATCCTTTCCGCATGCGCCCCGCTTTCCTTCCTCTTCCCGCTTGCGCCCTGCTTGTTGCCTCCATCGCCTGCGCGGCCCACGCTTTTGCCCAGGCCGCCACCCCTGCGCCTGACGCCAAGGCATCCGAGCCGCACTTTCCCACCACTGAAGACCTCCGCCACCTCAAGTCCATCGGCAGCGCGGCCCTCTCACCCGACGGATCGCAAGTTGTCTTCACCGTCAATGAATCCACAGCCGATGGCGGCAAGGCCCACCTGTGGATCGCCTCCACTTCCGGCAGCGACAAGCCCCGCCAGCTCACAAATGGCCCAGTTTCAGACAAGCGCGGCGAGCGCGCCGCACAGTGGTCCCCCGACGGCATGGCCATCTTCTTCGTCGCCCATCGCGGCGAAAACTCCAAGCTCTACCGCCTCGACCTGCGCGGCGGCGAAGCCTCGCCCTACGACCTGAAGATCCTCCCCCTCGTCGACGAGTCGAAACTCCCCGGCGCAATTCCGCCCCCCGGCGCAGAAAAAGACAAGAAGAAAGACGAAAAACCAGCCGACAAAAAGCCAGATGCCGAGCCCGAAGAGCTGCCCATCGATATCAGCGGTTACGCCATCTCGCCCGACGGAAAATGGCTTGCGGTCTGGGCCAACGATCCTGAAACCCCCGGCGAGAAGAAGCAGAAAGACGCCAAGGCTGACGCCACCCTCGTCAACCACGACCTGCACGGTGCCCGCCTTTACCTTGCCACCCTCAAGCCCGATGGCTCTCTCGCTGACGACATCAAGGCGGGCAGTCTCAAACCCGTCGCCCTCGCGCCCGACGTCCGCGGCGCCGTCTGGTCGCACGCGGGCGACCGCCTGCTCGCCATCACCGAACCACCCAATGACCTCTCCGACCTTGGTCCCGCTGCCCAGGGTTGGCTCGTCGACGCCTCCGCTCCAGACAAGCCCGTCAAGGTCGACGCCATCCCCCCAACCATCGGCAGCGGATTCGCCTGGCGTCCCGACGGCAGCGAGATCGCCTTTACCGCGCAAACCCCGGAAGACGCCCCCCCAGGCTATGACGAGCTGTTCGCCCTATCCCTTGACGGCGCAGGACAACCCCGCCGCCTCTCAGGTGGATTTGCCGGCCAGCTCAATGGCGCAGGCCTCGTCTACTCCGGCGACGGCACGCTGGTAGCCACCGCGGGCATCGGCACCCGCACCACCCCCGTCCGCATTCCCCTCAACGCCCAAACCGCCCCCGCTCCCATCGACTTGGGAGTATCCGTCGCGAGCGGCCTCGCCACCAACCTCAAGCAGACCGGCTGGGTGTGGTTCGCCGATCAGGGCGGAACGGAAGAGAAGCTCTGTTTCGCCTCCCACCTCGGCGACCCCTGCAAGACCGTCCCCACCCCCGACCTTGCCCCCGCCAACCTCCGCTGGGTCAAGCCGGAGCTGGTCCACTGGCAGAGCGGCGAATTCACCATCGAAGGCCTGCTCTACCTGCCGCCAGCGGCATCGGCCTCGACGAAAGTTCCGCTGGTTGTCGATGTCCACGGCGGCCCCTTCGGCGCGTTTGAAGACCGCAACGACCCCTACGCCGCCTTCCTCGTCGGCCACGGCTGGGCCGTACTGCGCCCCAACCCGCGCGGGTCATCGAACTATGGAGTCAAATTTGGCGCCGCCAACAAGAACGACCTCGGCGGCGGAGACTACCAGGACGTGATGGCCGGCGTCGATTATGCCCTCGCCCATTATCCCCTCGACCCAGCCCGCATGGCCCTGATGGGCTACAGCTACGGCGGCGAGATGGCCGGCTTCGTCGAAGGCAAGACCGACCGCTTCAAGGCCATCGTCAGCGGCGCACCGGTCATTGACCAGTTCAGCGAGTACGGCACCGAGGGCGGATCATGGTACGACCGCTGGTACTTCGGCAAGCCCTGGGAGCACATGGAAGACGCCTGGAGGCAGAGCCCTCTCTCCGGAGCCGCGCACGCCAAAACCCCCTTCCTGCTCATTCAAGGAGAAGGCGACACCACCGACCCGCTGGGCCAGTCCCAGGAAATGTATCGTGCCCTGCGTCAGGAAGGCGTCCCCGTCGAACTCGTCACCTACCCCCGCGAAAACCACGGCCCGCTCGCCACCGGCATCTTTGGCCGCCCATCTCCCGAGCCCTGGCATGGCTTCGACGGCCGCCAGCGCATCATCGAGTTCATCGACAAAGCCTTCGGAACCGCCAAGCCCTGATCCGTGAAAGTTCCCATTCATAACGGCTTGTCATCCTGAGCACCCTGACTCGCCAAGTCGTGTTACGGCTACCATGAACGCCGAAGATCCCCCAGAAAGTTCATCACCACCACACTGTCATCCCGACCGAAGTGGAGGGATCTGCGGCTGCTTGTCGGGTTCTGTTCAGACTCCCAAAAAAATCTGTCATCCTGAGCGAACGCGGCCCCAAACGCTGTTCATTTCCGGGGTCCCCGGCGACAGGTCTTCGTCGCTGGGGTGGAGGTGGGGGGTGGCGAGTCGAAGGACCTGCATTTGCTCTCTTATGATTCCGCAAGACTATCCCGTGCCCTATCCGTGCACCTTTTTTCTGACGCAAGGGCGGGAAAGCACAAAACTCACTCAATCTGAGTTGCCGGCGAAGCCGCGTCTGCTGCATGCAGTGCCGGCGAAGCCGCGTCCGCTGCAATGCAGTGCTCAGTCCAGCCAGTGCATGCTGTTCAGCCATCCTGGCCCTGCCGGCGGCACAGGCAGCACAATAAACCCCTCGCGCCAATGCCCACCCTCCCGCCGTGGCGGATTCCCAACAATCCGAGTCCCGGCTGCATTGTGTTCCTCCAGCGCCAGCCCCGGCAGCCCGCCCACAATCGCCTGCAACTGGTCATGATTCGGCGGCCGGTTTGTCCTAATTGGAATCAGCGCATTCAGCGCCGCATACGCCTCCGCCAGGTCGCTCACCCGCGCCCGCTTTTTTGACGGCAGCGGCTTCAGCCCAAGAGCCTTCCACGCCGCGTGCGGATAGCTCTCCACCAGCACACGGTCCTGCGGCGACCCGGGCTGGTCCTTGGTCTCCAACCGCTTCCATCCCCGCCGGCACAGCGCGTCATACACATCCAGGCAAAACTCCGCAAATGCCCGGTAAGTCACCGGCTTCACCATCCCCGGCAGCCCTGTCTTCGCCGCCGTATTCAGTTGCCGCTCGCTCACCCGCGAGTGCTCCAGACCGTTCGTCAACGACTTCCACGCCTGCGGTCCGTCCAGCATAATCACCCGAATTCCGCGCGTGTTGCACAGGTGGTTCATGCGCCCGGCCAGCAGATTCGCATCCACCGTGCGCTGCCCGTCGCCAGCGTCCATCAGCGACAGAATCTCGCAGCCAATCGGCCCTGCACCGCGACTCGCGATCGACGAAGCCTGCTCACGGTTCCCTTGCTCCAACTGCACCCGGTCCAGCACAACCACGCCCAGATCGGCCCAACTGCGATATGCGAGATCAACAGATAAGATAGCCACGCCTCAAACCTACGTCCGGCCCATGAGAAGAACAAGAGCGAAAATCGCAAAACCCAACAGCGCATTGACGGAATTGAAACCGAAGCCCAAAACGGAACCGGCCCCAGTCGCACCACCAACATTCCAGCCACCTCGCACCTTCAAAACCTCTGTGATAGACTCCCGTGCGTCATGCGAATCCGACTTTTTGCGTTGCCAACCGCCCCGCTCCTCGCCGTTCTTGTAAACGTTGCGCTTTTCGCCCAGCCGAGCGCTGCCCAGTCCAACTCCGCCCCGCATCTTGAAACCCGCGGTGCAGCCACCCAGCTCATCGTCGACGGCGAACCCTTTCTCATGCTCTCCGGCGAGCTGCACAACTCCTCCTCTTCAAGCCTCGACTACATGAAGCCCATCTGGCCCAAACTCACCGCCATGGGACTCAACTCCGTAGTCACCCCGCTCAGTTGGGAGCTCATCGAGCCCACCGAGGGCACATACGACTTCGCCCTGGTCGACGGCCTCCTCGCCCAGGCCCGCACCGAGCACCAGCGCGTCGTCTTCCTCTGGCTCGCGTCCTGGAAAAACGGCATGTCCAGCTACGCCCCCGTCTGGGTCAAGCAGGACACCAAACGCTTTCCCCGCGTTTTCCAACACGATTCCGTGGTTGAAATCCTCAGCCCCGCCGCCGCCTCAACACGCGACGCCGACGCCCGCGCCTTCGCCGCTCTCATGCAGCACATCAAGCAGGTTGACACTCAGGACCACACCGTCCTCATGATGCAGGTCGAAAACGAGGTCGGCATCCTCGGTGACTCGCGCGACCGCTCCGATGCCGCCAACAAGGCCTTTGCCGGTCCCGTCCCGCCTGAACTCACCGCCTATCTAAAAGCCCACCATGCCACCCTCTACCCCGATCTGCGCGACCTGTGGGAAGCCAACGGCGCCAAAACCTCCGGCGCCTGGGCCGAGATCTTCGGGGCTACCAGCCGCGCCGACGAAATCTTCATGGCCTGGAACTACGCACGCTTCGTCCACGCCGTCGCCGCCAAAGGCAAGGCCGCCTACAACCTTCCCATGTACGTCAACACCTGGCTTGCCGGAGACACGACGCCCCCGGGAGACTATCCCAGCGGAGGCCCCCAGCCCCGCGTCATTGACATCTGGCGCGCCGCCGCGCCTGCATCGGGCACGGGCCTCGACTTCTACGCCCCCGACCTCTACGCCTCAAACTTTGCCGAGTGGTGCCAGCGCTATCATCGCGACGGCAACCCGCTCTATATGCCCGAGACCAACGGCGGACCCACCGGCGCGGCCAACATCTTTTACGCCGTCGGCGAGCAGGCATCCATGGGCTTTTCCCCCTTCGCCATTGAAACCCAGCGCGAAGATAAAGGCGAACTCACCGCCAGCTACAAGGCAATCGAAAGCATCGCGCCCCAGATCCTCGCCCACCAGGCCGACGGAGACATCCACGGCTTCGTGCTCGACAAAGCCCACCCCGCGGTCGACTTTACCGTGGCTGGCTACAAACTCCACGTTGCCCTCGACGAGCTCTTCGGCCACTCTGCTGAAAACGGCTTCGGCCTCATCTTGCCCACCGGCAAGAACGAGTTTCTGGGCGTCGGCAAGGGCTTCCGCGTCTCCTTCACCTCCATCGACGCAAAAGGCCCCAAAGTCGGCATCGCCGCCGTAGACGAAGGGGCCTTCGAAGACGGCAAATGGATCCCCGGCCGCCGCCTGAACGGTGACGAAAACGATCAGGGCAAAGGCTGGCGCTTCAGCCCCTTCGCCCTCTCCACTCTGAAAGTGTCGCTCTACCATTTCGAGTAGCCGGTCCGTGCCGCCCCAGACCCAACATCGGGTACGCCGCAAAAAACCTGGTGCCCGCCTGGGGCCCACTTGACCGCGGAGGGTACCAGCTCAACCCTGCGACAAAAAGACGCAAGTGTGATTTTTGTCCAGATCGTGTAAACCCCAGGCGCGTCTTCTCGTCTTCAAAAGAAAGCGAAAATATTCTAAGGCTGATGGGCCCCAGGATCTTCAGGTAAAGCACTGCAAAAGTCTTCCAGGCTTTCCGTTCTTCCCCATCGCACGCCCAGAATCATGAACGAAGGCCCGCCAAGCGTGGAGCCTTGAATTGCGGACGAGGCGGTCACACTTGAGCATGGGTTGGAATTGGAATGTCCTTGGGGGTGCGTTGGCGGTTGGCCTGAGTCTCACCATTTGTGGATGCGGCGGACCATCCAGTGAGAGTTCTCCAGGCGGGAGCGACCCATTGGCGCACCAAAGCGACATCTCCTTCGCCGGCAGTCAGGCGGGCATCACACCTTTCATCTCCTCGGTTCAACTCTCCGGAAAGAGCGTCTCCAATGTGACCTCCGTTACGTTTCAGATCGCGCCCATGCCAAACTCCGTCTCGATGCCGGTCAACGTCACCTGGAGCAAGGGCGCACTTTCTAGTCGAGGCTACTGGCAGAGCGACTTGATTAATCTCCCGGTCTTCGGACTTTACGCGGGATATCAAAATCAGGTGACTTTCCAACTCGCATTTGACGACGGCTCCGTACAGCAACTGCAAGCTCAGATTTCGACCGAGCCCTACACCGATCCAACCGGTGTTTATCTGAATCCCACTATCCGCAAGGCCAGGGCCCCGGGAAGCAGCCTGGGATTCAACTTCTTCATCTTGAAGTCCCTGCTTGGCTCGCCGGTCATCGTCGATACCGATGGACAGGTGCGCTGGGTGGTTCCAGGTGTAGCCGATGCAGAGTCTTCCTATTTTGCAAATGGGCAGTTTCTCATCGGCAGCGAAACAACTTCGGCATTCTCCGCGCTCCAATTTGACGGCACCCAATCAAAATTGCCGGCTCAACTTCCGCAGCCCCTTCTGGGGTCCTTCACCCATAACCTCGATCCCAGCCCCAACGGTGTATTGGCTGAATTCAACGGAGCGGACGACCTGGGCCTCAGCGATCTCGATATCGTTGCCGATATCTCTCCATTCCTGAGCCAGCCTCCGGTTGACACCTTCGATATGGCGGACATTTTGAGCACTTACATGGAGAGCAACGGCGACGACCCGAGCGCATTTGTGCGTCCCGGCATTGACTGGTTCCACGTGAACGCCAGTACCTACGACCCCAGTGACGACACCGTCATCATCTCCAGCCGGGAAAACTTCCTCATCAAGGTGAAGTATGCAACGCACGAGATCGTCTGGATCTTCGGCGACCCGACCAAATACTGGTATACCTTTCCATCCCTCAAAGCCAAAGCACTCACCTTAGCCCCCGGCGGAAACTACCCCATCGGGCAGCACGGAACCTCCATCACCTCCGACGGCTACCTCATGGTGATGAACGATGGCTACGGGAGCATGAATCAGCCCGCCGGAGCGCCTCCCGGAGTTTCTCGAACCTACAGCGAAGTGTCCGCCTATTCCATCGATACCGCGACCATGACCGCCCAGGAAGTCTGGGGATTCAACTACGGGCAGTCCATTAATTCAGAAGTTTGCGGAAGCAGCTACGAAGCACCCGGAAATACCTATCTGGTCGATTTCTCCTCCGCGGACAACCTCACCGCGGCAAGGCTGGTTGGACTCGACTCCAGCCATAATGTTGTCTTCGATTTTCAGTACAGTTCGCCCTCGGTATGTGGCGCGGCCTGGAATGCGATTCCCATCCCTCTGGAAAGCCTGCAGATCGAGTAGCGTCCCTTGCCCGTAGCCCAAAATCCCAGGTTGCGCTATACTGGATAAAGCCTCAAGAGGGCAGGGAAGCCCCTGTCTCACGGGCAACCCGGTTGGGCAGGCCATTCAGCATCCGGTCAGCCTTCATAAACCGAAAAAAGAGAAGACAATGCCCAAGTTGAAGACCCATACGGGCGCGGCCAAGCGCTTCAGCAAGACTGGTACCGGCAAAATCAAGCGGGGCCAGACGAAGACACGGCACATCCTTACTTCGAAGTCTCCCAAAGTGAAACGCAAGCTGGGCAAGACCCTGATGGTTTCCGATGGCGACTACAAGAAGGTAGCGCGCATGATTCCCTACGCCTGAGCACTTCGTGCGGTCCTCGTTGTTTGGGGTCCGCGGCAGCGAAGTTGATAGGGCCATTGCACATGGCCCCCGCCGGTAAAGAAAATCTTCCCGGTGCGAAATCAGGCATGCATAGCGAGTGAAGAGGTTTACCGCGTGATCCGCAAGGTGAAACGCCTCCTGCCTCCAGCCGCTTAACCGACTCACCAAATGGAGAAGAAACAATGCCCCGCGTAAAACGCAGTACCAAAAGGAATGACCGCCGGAAGAAGATACTCGACCGGGCAAGTGGTTACTTCCTCACAAAATCCAAGCTCTACCAGGCAGCCCAGGAAGCCGTCGAGCGCGGCCTCAAGTTCGCCTACACCGGCCGCAAGCAGAAGAAGCGCCAGTTCCGGTCCCTGTGGATTGTCCGCATCTCCGCCGCTGCCAAGCTGAACAACTTCAGCTACTCGCAGCTCATCAACGGATTGAAGAAGGCCGGCATCGAGCTCGATCGCAAGATCCTCGCCGACATCGCCGTCAAGGACGCCGCCGGCTTTACCGACCTGGTCCACAAAGCCCAGGCCGCACTCGCCGCCGAAAAGCAAGCCGCGTAAACGCAAGCTGATCGCAAGACGAAAGCGGCCCGGAATCCCCAGGATTCCGGGCCGTAATTCATTTCGGCGATGTGTGGTGGTTTATTCTGGGGATTCGCATGATGAACGAAGACATACCTAATCTGACAGCATTTGATGATGCTTCGCTGGACCAGGCATTCACTGCCGTAGTGAATCAGGCGCGCATTGCCGCAACCTTCATCTCAAATGAACCCGACGTGGAAGCCTTCCGCCTGCAATGGCTTGGCCGCAAACAGGGCCGCCTCACCGAAATCTCCGCCCGCTGGCTCAAGGCCGCGCCGCCTGAGGCTAAGAAGGCCCTCGGCCTGCGTTTCAACGCCCTCAAGATGGTCGTCGAAGGCCTGCTCGACCAGGCTGCGGGCGCCGGTCCAACCGACGCCGCTCTCGCCGCCGAGGCCATTGACATCACCCTCCCCGGCACCCGCCGTCTCACCGGCGCCGAGCACCCCATCACCCGCACCCTCAACGAGATCACCAGCGTCTTCGCCGCGCTCGGCTACTCGGTCGGCGTTGGCCCCGAGGTCGAAACCGACTTCTACAACTTCGAGAGCATGAACTTCCCCCCCGGCCATCCCGCGCGCGATACGCAGGATACGCTTGTCATTGCCAATCAAGAGCGCCGCCCCCTCCGCGACCGCCTCCTGCTCCGCACCCACACCTCTCCGGTCCAGATGCGGACCATGGAGTCGCAGCCACCCCCGGTGCGCATCATCATTCCCGGCAAAGTCCACCGCAACGACGCGCAGGACGCCACCCACTCGCCGATCTTCCATCAAGTCGAAGGCCTTTGCGTCGACACCAACATCACCTTCAGCGACCTGAAGGGCACGCTCGACCACGCCATGAAGGCCCTATTCGGTTCGGCCGTCAAAACGCGGTTCTTCCCGTCTTTTTTTCCCTTCACCGAGCCCAGCGCCGACGTTCAGATCAGCTGCATCTTCTGCGGCGGCAAAGGCTGCCGCAAGTGCAAAAACTCCGGCTGGATCGAGCTGCTAGGCTGTGGCATGGTCGATCCTGCCGTCTTCGCCTTCGCCGCTGAAAAGCAGCCCGCATATGATCCCAGAAAGATCTCCGGCTTCGCCTTCGGCATGGGCGTCGAACGCATCGCCATGATGAAATACGGCATCAGCGAAATCGGGCAGTTTTACGCGGGAGATATGCGGTTTTTAGGGCAATTCGCATGAAAATACTCACCAATTGGCTCCGAGCCTACCTCCCCGCGCTGCCCGTAGATGACGCTCAACTCGCCGAAGACCTGACCCTTCGCGGCATTGCCGTTGAAGGCGTCTACGATCTCGGTCCCGGCAACGGTTCCCTCTACGAGATGGACATCACCACCAACCGCGTCGACGCCATGAACCACTACGGCGTCGCCCGCGAGGCGGCGACAATCTGTAATCTCGCGCTGCAGCCGCTGTCTTATCCGCTCCCTGAAGCAAAGCCGGCCGGCCAGCCCTTTGCGGTTCGCATCGAAGCCGAAGACGCCTGCGGCCGCTTCACCGCCCGCGTCCTGCGCAACATCGCCATCGGCGACTCCCGCGACTGGTTCCCCGGCGCGGAGGTTTCCACCTACTTCGCCCTTCTCGAGCAGAAAAAAATCTCCAACGCCGTCGACGCCAGCAACTACGCCTGGCTCGCCATGGGCCAGCCCACACACGCCTTCGACCTCGACAAGATTGAAGGCGGCATCGTCGTGCGCCGCGCCCGCAAAGGCGAAAAGCTTAAGACCCTCGACAGCATCGAGCGTACCCTCGACCCCGAAGATCTCATCGTCGCCGATGACGCCAAGCCCCTCGGGCTCGCCGGCGTCATGGGCGGCTGGGACACCATGATTACCCCCGCGACGACGAACGTCCTCGTCGAAGCCGCATGGTTCGAGCCCATGGCCGTCCGCCGCACCGCACGCCGCCACGGACTCCACACCGACGCCAGTCACCGCTTCGAGCGTGGCGCTGACTTCCACGCCGGCCCGCTCGCCTCAGCGCTGGTCAGCAGCATCCTGCTGGCCAATGGCGGCCACATCGAGGGCGACCTCGTCGACGTCCGCGTCCCCGCGTGGGAACAGCGCACCGTCGACCGCAAGCCCGTCCCTCTCGAGCTCTCTGAAGTCCACCGCATCCTGGGAACTACCATCGACCCCGGAGGCATCACCGCCGCATCCGTCGAAGCTGTCCTCACCGCGCTAGGCTGCGGGCTCTCGTCCAGCGGCGAAAACCGATGGCAGGTCACACTTCCCAGTTGGCGTCTCGACCTCGACCGCGAGATCGACCTGATAGAAGAGGTCGCCCGCGTCTACGGATACAACCGCTTTGCCAACACGCTCCCCACCTCCGGCGCAAACGTCCGCGCCCTGCCCCACGCCGAGAAGGAATCGCAAGTCCGCAGCACTCTACTTTCCGCCGGCTTTCACGAGGCCATTTCCAGCACCTTCTGCTCCGCGGCAGAGGCCGCACTCACCGCGCCGCAGCCTGGCCTCGTCGTTCCCCTCGGCAACCCTCTCAGTGAAGAAGCTGGCGTGCTCCGTCCCTCGCTCGTCCCCGGCATGCTCACCATGATCGCCGGCAACCTCCATCGCGACGTTAGCGATGTGCGCCTCTTCGAACTCGGCACAGTCTTCACCGGCACCACAGAAAAGGTAGAAGAGCGCCCCGCCGTGGCCTTTGGCGCAGTGGGCAGCCTGCCTGAGCAGGGCGCGCTCCATCCCTCGCGCTGCATCGATTTCCACGACATAAAGGGCGCCGTCGAGCAGGTGCTGGCCCGCTTCCACACCCGTGCCGTTTACTTCGACTGTTTCCCAGCCGAAGCCGGCCTCACGCCCCACTGGCTCCATCCCTACCGATCCGCCCGTGTAGCCGTTGACGGCCTGACCGTTGGCTGGTTCGGCCAGTTGCATCCGCAAGAGGCCACGGCCCGCAAGCTCAAGGAGCCGGTGCTGGCGGGTGAGTTGTATCTCGACCGCCTTTACACGCTCTCTCTGCGCAAGCCCATCGCCAAAGAAATTTCCCGCTTTCAACCGGTCCGGCGCGATTTTTCCCTCATTCTCGATCAAACCATTCCTTGGGAGAAGATCGACCAGGCCCTTGCCGGATTGCGGATTTCCGAACTGGTCGACTGGCGCGTTCGCGAAGTCTTCCGCGATGCCAAACTCGGCGCGCGCGACTATTCGCTGCTGCTCGGCACTACCTTCCAGGCCGCTGATCGCACCCTGCGCGAGGAAGAGTTGCAAAGCTTTCAGACACGGGTCGTAGAGGCCGTTGGCAAAGCAGGAGCGCGGCTAAGGAGTTAGCGAAATCAACAACCGCGATCGGCGCTATACTTGCACCGGTACAGAGGCAACAAGCAGAGGATTGATTATGACGGAATTTACATGGGACACAGCATCGAACCAGGATCGTGAGCCTGAAGTCGAGGCCGAACTACAGCAACCTTCAGAGCCGGATGAGCCGGCAACGCTCACGCTGAGCGCGAATGATTTTTCGGCTTTGGAAGAACGGGTTTTGCGCGCGGTGGAAGTGGTGCGCCGCGAACGCAATGCCCGCGCCGCCGCTGAAGATCGGGCTGCACGCGCCGAAGCACAACTGCATGAGCAGGCACCGCTCGTAGACCAGTTGGAAAAAGAAATCAGCCTTCTGCGCGCCGAGCGCGACCATGTGCGCGAACGCGTCGAGCGCCTGCTGGGGCAATTGGATGCACTGGAGTTGTAGCCCGGCAGCTTCAGAAATCCTTCAACAACGCGGAAGTTTGGGAGGTACCCATGGCTGAAGACACGCAAAGCAATACAGGCGGCTATGTGACCGTTGAAATTTACGATCAGGTCTATCATCTCTCCGGCCAGGATGCGGAACACATCCGCGAACTGGCCGCACGCGTTGACAACAAAATGCGCGCCGTTGCCGCGCATGGCCGTACCGTCGACTCGCTCCGTGTCGCCGTGCTCGCCGCGTTGAATCTTGCCGATGAACTCACCCAGGCCGGCATCGCCGAAACGCAGCCCGGCCATGCACGCGCCCTCAGCCTGCGCGGCCTGCTGGACGAAGTGCTGGAAGAAGATCGGAAGACCGGATCCTAGAGTTGGTCCCGTGTGCCATCGCCGATTCAGCATGCATAATCTTCCAACCGCACTCCACTCAAACAGGGCCGAAAAACGTAGCACACCGCGCCTGCCCCGCACAAGGCCTTGTAATTCTTTGCCAGTCCTCGTACTATCCGCAATAGAAACCGGCCTGCAAAGCAGGTGGGTGATCAACGCTGGTTGAACCAATAATCATGAACAGGGGCTCGACTCGATAATCGGTTCTGTGTGCCGTGTCCGCCAGTCCGGAATGCCTAATGAACCGCGGAGAGCTCCACCGTCTAAGGACGGGTTCACCAGCACATCGCTCACGGCCCAGTGGGTCGGATTCTACCTCGCTTCTCAAGACCCGTAGCGCACCCTGCTGTCCCAATGCCGTATCCTGACTCAGGTGCATCCAGTCCTCTTTCACATCGGTGCAATACTCATCCCGTCTTACGGCGCGCTCTCGGCGCTCGGCGTCTTGATGGCGCTGTTGCTCGCGCAACGCACGGCCCGCATGGCCCGCGCCAACCCGCAGCAGGTGTGGAACCTCTGCGTCATCGCGCTGTTTGCGGCTCTCGTCTGCCAGCGGTTAGTGTTGATTGCCGTCAACTTGAGCGCACTTCGCATTCACCCCCGATGGATGCTGGCCATCGCCATGATTCATCACCCTTTGCTCAGTTCTGTGGGCGCGCTGGCCGGCCTCGTTTCGGCTTGCATTTATGCGCGCCGCAAGCGCATGAACCTGGCCGTCACAGCCGACGCGCTTGCCGCGCCGCTTGCCCTTGGCCTCGCCTTTGAGCAACTCGGCGCTCTGCTCGCCGGCTCAGGATACGGAACCGAAACAACCGTGCGCTGGGCGGTGACTTACAACGACATTCTCGCCGCGCGCTGGAGCGGCACGCCGCTGGGCATCCCTCTTCAGCCGGTGCAGGCCTACGCAGCGCTCGCTTTCATTACCCTGGCGCTACTGCTGGTGGTGTGGCTGCCCGCGCGTCGGCAGCAGGGCGAAATCGCAGGCCTCTGGCTGCTCGGTGCGGGTGTCGCCATTTACATCACTGAACTCTGGCGCGACACCGATGGCCGCGGCGTCCTGTTCAACGGCGCGCTCGATGCTCCGCAGGTCGCAGCCATCCTCTTTGTTCTGGTCGGTGCCATAGTTTTATTCGAGCGCAAGCCATCCCATGCACAACCCGCATCCAATGCGCCAGAGGCACGAAACGAGGCAACACATGGTTGAAGCCGGAGACACGGTCCCCCAAACAATCGAAGTTCCTGCGGAGTCCGCTCATCAGCGTCTCGACCTGTTCCTCGCCGCGCACCTTGACGGCGTAAGCCGGTCCCGCGTGCAACTGCTCATGGACCAGGGCGATGTGCTGGTCAACGGCGAGCGCGAGAAGGCTTCCATGAAGCTGCGCGGCGGCGAACAGATCACCATCACCGGCGAGCCGCATCCTGCCCCACTCAAGGCAACTGCCGAAGACATTCCGCTCGATGTCGTGTATGAAGACGCCGACCTGGCCGTGGTCAACAAGCCGGCCGGCATGATGGTCCACGCGGGCTCAGGCCAGAACGAAGATGCGCGCAGCAAAGGCACGCTCGTCAACGCGCTCCTCCACCGTTTCAAAAAGCTCTCTTCAACCGGCGGCGACCTGCGACCCGGCATCGTCCATCGCCTCGACAAGGACACCAGCGGTCTCATCGTCGTCGCCAAAAACGATCGCGCGCACATGGCGCTGGGTGAAATGTTCTCCAGCCGCCAGATCAAAAAGACCTACCTCGCCCTGGTGCAGGGAACCGTCGAGCGCCCCCGCGGAACCATCAACGCCTCCGTGGGCCGCGACCCCGTTCGGCGCACCCGTATGACCACCCAACCTAACGAAAATGCCCGTTCCGCCGTCTCTCACTATGAGGTGGTCCGGCGCCTCGCCAATCGCTTTGGCAAGTTCACGCTGGTTCGCGTCAGAATCGAGACCGGCCGTACCCACCAGATTCGCGTTCACATGGCGTCCATCGGACATCCCGTCGTCGGCGACACACTCTATGGCGGCGCCGGCCAGCTCACAGACCAGGTGGTGGCCCAGGCCGCGCAATCCAAGGCCGCCAGGCGCAAGGCGGAACCGGAGCGGCTCCGCCTGGGAAGAAACTTTCTCCATGCCGCCCGGCTTGAGTTTCCCCACCCCAAAACCGGCAAGCTGCTGCAACTGGAAGCGCCGCTGCCCGAGGAACTGGAAAGCTTCCTCGCCCGGCTCGACGAGGGCGCTCCCGTCCTGCCGGTGAAATGAGCCCGCCAGAGATTTGCCGGAGATGCGGCTGGGTGGCTGTGATTGCTAAAATGAGGAAGCTATGAATCGAAATCTATCAGGTTTTATGCTCGCGGCAGTGCTTGTGTGCGCCGCAGCAGCTGCACAACAACCGGCAACACCCACCGCGCCAGCTCCCGCTCCGGCTCCCCCGCAGGCCGCGGCAGCTCCGCAGTCGTCCGCTCCCCAGGCGGCAGCCCCTGCTGGCCAGGCGCCGACAGATGAGACGCCCACCGTCATCCACATCGGCGTTAATGAGGTCAATCTCATCTTCACCGTGACTGACAAGCACGGCCACTACATCCCCAACTTGCAGCAAAGTGACTTTGCCCTGCTCGACGACCAGAAGGCGCCTGCCAAGGTGAACTTCTTCCGCCAGCAGATCAATCTGCCCCTGCGCGTGGGCATCGTCATTGACGCCAGCACCTCCATTCGCTCGCGCTTTCAGTTCGAGCAGCAATCGGCCACCGAGTTTTTGCTCGATATTCTGAAGGCCCGCAGCGACCGCGCCTTCGTCATGGGATTCGATGTCACGCCTACCGTCACCCAGGACTGGACCAACAACATCGATGCGCTCCAGACCGGCATCGATCGCCTGCGTCCCGGCGGCGGCACGGCGCTGTTTGACGCCGTTTATACTGCCTGCCGGGACAAGTTGCTCGATGGCGCACGCGACCGCGATCCGGTCCGCAAGGCCATGGTGCTCATCTCCGACGGCGACGACAATCAGAGCCGCGTCCATCCTGACGAAGCCATCAAGGAATGCCAGCGCGCCGAGACCATCATCTACGCCATCAGCACCAACTGGACGCCAAGCCGCGGCAAGGGCGATGCCGTGCTCACAAAGATGGCTGAAGAGACCGGCGGCACCGCCTTCTTCCCGCCATCGGTGGAAGAGATGTCCGCCAGCTTCAAGAACATTGAAGAGGAGCTGCGCAGCCAGTACGCCCTCACCTACACCCCGGCTGACTTCAAATACGACGGCTCGTTTCGACCGATTTATCTCTATTGCAACGACCGGCGCTACCAGGTCCGCGCCAAAAAGGGCTACTTCGCCCCTCGGCAATAGTCCTTGTCACAGCACGACAGAAAAGGCACCCACTGGATGGGTGCCTTTTCATTGCTTGTCCCAAATCAGAACCCCGCACTTCTTCGCTGTTCAGAAACGACTCATCTTCCGATTCTTTCCAATGTCTTCTCACCTCCATCCCCCTTTTCTGCGATGAAATGAAGGAAGGCGAGTTCCAAGAGGTGTCCAGGTTATCCAGTTGGATCGCCAGACCAGCTTGCGGAGCCATGTTGCCGTCGCAGTGCGGCGCCGACAACCGGCCGAAGGTGCCATTCAATGCCGCGGCAAGACTGTGCGGATAGGGGGAAATGCAATGATCCGGCAGGCGATATCGTGTGACATCTGCGCAACGGAAAAAAGGCAGACCAACCACTGGTTTGTTGCCTTTGAGCAAGGTGGGGAGCTGCGCGTCAGCGGATGGAACTCGCGCAATCGCCTCCGCCCTGGAATGAAACATCTCTGCGGCCAAACCTGTCTTCACAAACTTGTCGATGAGTTCATGGCCAGGACCATCGCTGTGCGCTCGCAGTCGGGAATCACAGACGATTCGATGGTCCAGACAGTTCAGCCCGTCGTCGCCGATAGCAATGCCAGCCTGACTTCCTCCGCCGCTTATCAGTCGCCCATGCCTTCGCCGCGAGTCAACGCATCGCGACTCTCCGCGTCGCCCGAGAACGCTTCACACGATCATTCCTCGAATGATCTCGACGAATTTGAGTCTTCCGCGCGCCTCATTACACCGCCTGTCGCAGATCTTCCCAGGCAACCACAGCTCCGCCATGCGCCTGAACTGGTGGCAATGCCCACCAGGCCGCCCGCAATGCTGTCCGCAATTCCCCACTCGGAGCCGCCGGTGCCGGTGGACGAAGCGCCCCGTTACGCGTCCCGCAACTGGCGCGCCGAAGCCTGGGACAGAGAGCGTGAGCGCGAACGCCGCCCCGACACAAGCCCCCGTCGCCGCGCCGGTTCCTGAGGCCTGTTGTCCGTCGCAGTCTCTCAGCTACGCGTCCGCACTCTCACCCGCTAGCAGCTTCAGCAGCCCGGCCTCATCCATCACCGGAACCTTCAGTTCCAGAGCCTTGTCCAGCTTTGACCCTGCCTCTTCTCCGGCCACCACGTAGCTTGTCTTCTTGCTCACCGAACCAGCCGTCTTCCCGCCCGCGTCCTCAATCCGCCGTTTGGCCTCCTCGCGGCTCAGCGTCGGCAGCGTCCCGGTCAGCACAAAGGTCAACCCCGCCAACTGCGTCGACCGCTGCTTCTTCTCCGCCGTCATGTCTACGCCGGCTTGCTTAAGGCTCTGCACCAGCGCCAGGTTGGCCGGCTGGCGAAAGAACTCCAGAATCGCCTCCGAGATGCGCGGTCCCACCTCTTCCACCCGCTCCAGCTCCTCCTGCGAAGCCGCCTCCAGCCCTTCAATCGATCCAAACTCCTCAGCCAGCAACTCCGCCGTGCGCTCGCCCACAAACCGCACGCCAAGCCCCATCAACACCCGCGCCAGCCCCGCCCGTTTCGATTGCTCAATCTCCGCCAGCAACGCCCGCGCCGATTTCTCCGCAAAGCGATCGAGCCCGGTCAACTGCTCTTCGGTCAACGCATATAGATCGGCGACGCTCTTCACCAGCCCCTTGTCCAGCAGTTGCTGAACCACCGCATCGCCCAGCCCCTCAATGTTCATCACCGATCGCCGCCCAAAGTGCAACAAGCTCTCCCGCAGCTTCGCCGGGCAGTCGGCGTTCACGCAGCGATAGTCCACCTCGCCCTCCGCGCGCACCACCTCCGAGTGGCACTCCGGGCAATGCGTCGGAAATTCGAACTTCACGCTCCCGCGCGGATGCTCGGCGTCGGTAAACACTTCCACCACCTTGGGAATCACATCGCCGCCGCGCTCCACCTTCACCCAGTCGCCCACCAGCAGGCCCAGCCGCTCAATAAAGTCGGCGTTGTGCAGCGTCGCGCGGCTCACCGTGGTGCCCCCAATGAACACCGGCTTCAGCTCCGCCACCGGCGTCAGCTTGCCCGTTCGCCCCACCTGCACCGTAATCTCGCGAACCTCGGTCACGCCCGATTTTGCTGTGAATTTGTAAGCAATCGCCCACCGCGGAGCCCGCCCCGTATACCCCAATCGCAACTGCGTCGCGTGCGCGTCCACCTTCAGCACCACGCCGTCAATCTCATAGCCCAGCGTCGCGCGGTCCGCCTCCGCCTTGTCGATAAACGCCGTCATCTCCTCCACAGTCTTCAGCAGCTTCCGGTGCGGATTTACGCGGAACCCCAGCGCCGCCAGAGCCTCGAGCGTCGCGTGCTGCCCTTGCGGCCAATACTCGCCCTCCACAAGCAAAAAATAGGCGTAAAAATCCAGCCGGCGATTGGCCACAATCTTCGGTTCCAGCGTGCGCAGCGTTCCCGCCGCCGCATTCCGTGGATTCACCGCGGCGGGAAGTCCCTCGCGTTCCCGCTCCTCGTTCAGCCGCAAAAAGGCAGCCCCCGGCATCACCGCCTCGCCCCGCACCTCAAATCCCTGCGGAAGGCCGGCCTTCGCCAGCTTCTCGCCTGAAACCGTCAGCGGCACGCTCTTGATCGTTCGGATATTCGACGTCACATCCTCACCCGTCTGCCCGTCCCCGCGCGTCAACCCGGACACCAGCCTTGAGCCCCCGCCATCTGCAGCCTCGTACTTCAGAGCCACGCTTAACCCATCCATCTTCAGCTCAGCCATGTATTCGACAGGCAACAGCCCCGCCAGCTCATGCACTCGCCTATCCCAGTCCGCCAGCTCTTCCGCGGAATACGCATTGTCCAGGCTCAGCATCGCCCGCGAGTGACGCACCTTCTTGAACCCATCCGCCGGCTTGCCCCCCACCCGCTGTGTCGGCGAGTCGGCCGTCAGCAGTTCCGGGTGCGCCGCTTCCAGCCGCTTCAACTCGTTCATCCGCGCGTCGTACTCGGCGTCTGTCACCTCCGGCGCGTCCATCACGTAATACAAATGCTCATGCCGCCGCAGTTCGGCGCGCAATTCCTCTGCCCGCTGGGCCGGATTCTGATTCGGTTTAGTCGCCTCGTCCATGGGGTGAATTATAGGAGACGCACAGCGTACTATGGTTCCGAGCCACTATGGAACCCGTCACGCACTTTCTTACCGGCGCCTGCATCAGCCGAGCCGGCCTGAACCGCAAATCCGCCTACGCCACCCTCGCCGCCGTCCTCGCTGCTGAAGCCGCCGACATGGACGTGGTCTGGTCCATCCGCGGCCCCGTCGAGAGCCTCAAGCACCATCGCGGCGTCACCCACACCTTCCTCGCCGCGCCCGTCGTCGCCGCGGTCATCGTCGGCCTCGTCGCCCTGCTGCATCACTGGCTCGACGCCCGCCGCAGGCGCAAACTCGCCGCCATGAACCTCGAGCCCGGCGCGCCCATCCCGCTCCGCCTCCAACCCCGCCCCGTCCACTGGGGATGGCTCTACCTCGCCGCCCTCATCGCCGCTCTCAGCCACCTGTTTCTTGACTGGACCAACAACTACGGCCTGCGCCCCTTCTTTCCCTTCAATCCCCGCTGGTATGGTGGGAGCTTCGTCTTTATCGCCGAGCCGCTCATCTGGGCCATGTTGCTCATCGCGCTCGTGCTTCCCTGGCTTCTCGGTCTGGTCGCCGGCGAAATCGGCGCGCGTCGCAACCCCTATCGCGGCCAGGGCTGGGCCATCTTCGCCCTCATAGCCATGGTCTTTTTGTGGAGCTTCCGCTGGGCTGAACATCGCCAGGCCCTCGCCCTCGTTGACAACGCGCAAGTCGCCTCCGAGCCCGTCACCCGAATGGCCGCCGAGCCTTACCCCGTTGATCCCTTCCGCTGGCATGTGATTCTCGAGACGCCAAGCTTTTACCAGACCGCCGAAGTCAACACCCGCACCGGCGAAATCGTCAGCGACCCGCGCCAGGACGTCCTCTACAAGCCCGTCGACGATTCCGCCATTGAAGCAGCCAAGCAGACCGATCTGGGCAAGGTCTATCTCGATTGGGGAACCTGGGCCGTAGTTACCGATCTGGGCCAGGCCCCCGCTCCCGGAATGACCCCGCCCGAACTCCCCCCAACTCGCACCTGGACCACCGTCGAGTTCACTGACCTGCGCTTCGACTATTCCTTCTTCGGCATGCGCTCTGCGAACACACGCAAGCCCCTCACCGGCTGGGTCTACATCGTAGACAACCGCGAAGACGCCGGCGAAGACATGGACGGCCGCCAGCAGCAGTGATTCGAGGCGGGCGACTCGCTAATGGCCATGCCTTCGCTGTGGTCAAAAGATTTATTCACGCAGTGAAACAATAAAAGTTGACCCGCAAGCCACTGACCCCCAGAATGAAAAGAGCCCTATTCGTTCAGCGCGCAGTTTTTTCTGGCGATCAAGGTCCCCAAATTCGGGAGTTCCTTCCGAAAATCGAAGAGTTCGAGGTTTCCCATGCCTGCATATCTGTTCCTGGTCCTTGCCGTGCTCGGCCGTTTGGCGCTCGCCGCCGGCCCCCACCATTCCGGTTGGTTTAACCTCACCGCCGTGGGTGGCATGCTGCTTTACTTCGGCGCACGCCGGTCCTGGCGGGAGATGCTCGCCCCCCTGGCAGTCCTCATGGTCACCGACTACTTCCTCACCACTTCGGTTTACCACTACAGCTTCCGCGTGGTCGACTACCTGCCCACCTTCGCCTGGTACGTCGCGGCCATGGTCCTCGGCCAGATCCTGCTTCACTCCAAAACCACGGTGCTGCGTGTCGGCGCCGGCGCGTTGCTCGGCCCCACCTCGTTCTTCCTTATCTCCAACTACGCCGTCTGGGCCATGAGCGCCTTCTACCCGCGCAACCTCGGCGGTCTCGAAAGCTGCCTCGCCGCCGGACTGCCCTTCTACGGCAAAGACCTCATCTCCACCACGATCGTCGCCGCCGCGGCCTTCGGCATCCCCGTCCTGGTCCGCCGCATGCAGAGTTCACCGGCTGCCGAGGCTATCGCTAAGTAAAAATTGTCGCCCGCAGGTAAATCAGCGCAGAGATCAAAGAAAAGAGGCGCCGACTGGAATGCCCAGCGGCGCCTCTTTTAGGCTCTGTCACAGTCCTCCACCGGCGATGCCGACCCACGGATCGATGAAACCCGCTGTCTCGTTTCTGCCGGAGGGAGAAGGCGATAATAGCCCCGGATGAAATCCGGGGTCCGTATTCCCCCAATTTGACTCCGTCCTGTAGGGACGGACTGAAATCGTTTCTTCCTGGGCCATGACTTCAGTCGTGCCGATAAAGCCCATAAATTCAATGTTGGGCTTCACAGGCTGCGGAAAGACTCGTCCCACGCCCGATTTCGACGGCTTTGTAACAAGGGCGCGACTTCAGTCGGGCCGACAAAGCCAATTGAATCAACGATGGGCTTCAGGCCCTGCTAAAGCTCCTGGTTGCGGTCAACCTTCTTGATGGCCTTTTTCAGCAGCCTGTTCAGCCTCTGTTAAGTCTCATCGGGCGCTCTGCACGTTTGGTGATTCAGCAGAAACCACCTTAGTCCTCCATCAGCTTCCCCGCCCGTCTCTTCCTGAACCACCACAGCGCAAACCCAGCCACCGCCAGCAGACCCACCCCGGCCATCACGGTCACCCCGTGCCGCCGCACCACGTCCACCGCCCCCGGCCCAAGCTTCAGCACCAGCAATGACAGCGCCAGCCAGCGCACCATCCTCCCGCAAAACACCGACAGCAGAAAGGTCCAGATCGGCATCTCGAACACCCCGGCGGCAAACACAAAGGCCTTCCAAGGCGTCGGCGGCGGCAGCATGGAAGGGATCATCATGGCCAGAAACTCCTGCTTCTCAAACCGTATGCGCATCCTGTCAAAGCGCGCCCGGTTCACCCGCTTCAGCAGAAAAAGCTCTCCGCCCGCGCGGCCCAGCCCATAAGGCAACAGTCCCCCAATCGCAGAACCAACGGCCCCCATCAGGCAATACAGCCAGAACCTGCCCTTGTCGTTCCATACCGAGAAGGCGATGAAAGCGTCCATCGGCACCGGTAGACTCGAGGAGTCCAGCAGTGCCAGTGCCGCGATGCCCCAAATTCCGAACTTCGCCAGAAAAGGCAGCAGCACAAGATTCATCTTGGCCATCATTCGTGCAACAAACAACTTCAAACAGGGTCCCCTTCCGGACTGATATGCTTCCCGGCCTCGAGTACACTCCGGCCTTTAGCGCGTCTTACTTATCAGATAACATTGTACGGGGCGCGCCAGTCAGGCCCCCGGCTTGACCGGAATGAGAGAATAGACAGGAAGGACTCGATCGAGAGTCGGTCAGAGGCCTGTGTGCCCCTCCCGGCTTATCACAACCGAATGCCCACCAGCGAAGTGCCAACCAACGTGAACCAGCCCACCGGGCAGCCGCAGCCGGACCAGACCGAACCCGGTAGCCTGCCGGTCGAGGCGCCGTCGCCCGTCCTCCGCGGTTCTCGCTGGGTCGATTACGATACCCACGAACTGCTGGAGATGATCAGCGAGCTTGAAGACGAGCGCCGCTGGGCACGGCTGCGTGAGGGCGTTCTGTGGGCGCTCCTGTTTCACATCCTGCTCATCTCGGCGTTCACCTGGATTCCCAGGTATGTCTTCAAGGTGCCGCTGGTCATCGATCCGATTGACGCCATTCAGAAGCGCAAGGATCTCACTTACCTCGATTCGCTGCCCGACGCCATTCGCGAAGTTCATCCGAAGGTGGTCATCAAACCCGTCCCGCCCAAGCAGACCACGGTGGACAAAAAGACCCTGGAAGCTCTGAACCGGGAAGTCCCGCCGCCCCCAAGGCCACCAACGCCGCAGCCCGTTGCGCCGGCCCCTGTGCAGCCCGCGCCCACGCCTGCGCCTTTGGCGCCAAGCCAGCCCCAGCCCGCACTCGATGCACCTCGTCCTTCTGCTGTGCCGGCGCGTCCCAGTTTCGCCATGAACTCTGACAATCCAGCCGACCAGTTGCGCGAGGCCATGCGTAACGCCTCGCGCAATCCCGGAAGTGGCGGAGTAGGCAATCTGGGCAGTGGCAGTCTGGCGCGGCACCCTGGCGCCGGTACCGGCGAGCCAGAGATTCTGTCCGACACGCAAGGCGTCGATTTTCGCGCCTGGATGCAGCGCTGGCACCAGGAGACCCAGCACACCTGGGATCCCTTGATCCCCGATGAGGTCAATCCACCTCTCCGCAAGTCGGGCGTGGTCGTCATCCGCTTCCGCGTGCTGCCCAACGGCCGCCTCATGGAACCCAACGGCGTCTTCCTCGAAGGCCGCTCCGGAGACACCGCTCTCGACCGCGCCGCCTGGGGCGCCCTCACCGGGTCAAACTACCCCGCATTGCCTAAGGACTTCCACGGCCCGTATCTCGAACTGCGCGCCTACTTCCTCTACAACATGCAGCCGCCGTCGCGCTAAGGATTGGGGATGGCCTCTACGCCCCAGCCGCCAGTGCTGTCTCCGCCAGTTCCTCGTCCGGCGGTTCCTGCGGTCCATGCCCATGTTCCAGGAAAATCCCATCCTGCGCCAGCAGCGCGTCATACACCGGAACCCGCCGCCAATAACGTGCCAGCATAAACGCGCTCATGTTGGCGATCATCAGCGGCAAAACCAGCCCATAGCCACCCGTCATCTCAAAGATGATCAGCACCGAGGTCATCGGCGCGCGCACAATCCCCGCAAACACCGCGCCCATGCCCACCACCGCAAAAGCGCCAATCGCGTCCGTCGAGTGGTGGAAGACCATTACATCCAGGTAGCCCACCGCGCCGCCCAGCATCGACCCCATGAACAGCGCCGGTGCAAAAATTCCGCCCGACCCGCCGCTTGAGTAGGAACACACCGTCGCCGCCAGCTTGAGCACGCAAAATGCCACCATCGGGATAACGGTCATCTTGCCCGTCAAAGCCAGCGTCAAGGTCCCATACGGGTCGCCCGCAATCCCGTTCAGGTGGAACAGAGCCAACCCCGCCACTGCCAGTGAGCCAGTCGCTGCCCCGCCAATTGCCGGCTGAACCCACCGCGGCACCCGCTTCAGCCCCCGAAACCAGGCCCGCAGCCCCAGCAGCGAATCCGTGAACGCCACCGACACAATCGCCGCCAGCAACCCCAGCAGCGCATACCAAACCAGCGACGACGAATTCGTCAGTTGGTAGTTTCGCTGCACATGAAACACCGGGTTCGACCCCAGCACCGTATGTTCCACCACCGCTGACAGCGCCGCTGCCACAATCACGCCCGAAAGCATCGTCTGGTCCAGATCCCCAATCAGCTCTTCCAGCGTAAAAGTCACCGCCGCAATCGGAGCGTTGAACGCCGCCGCAATCCCCGCCGCCATGCCCACGCTCGCCATGCGCCGCGTGTTCTTGGGGCTCAGCCGCACCAGTCGCGCCAGCATGCTGCTCACCCCAGCGCATATCTGCACCGTAGGCCCTTCCAGCCCAAGGCTCGCGCCGCTGCCAATCTGCAGCGCGCACAGCACAAACTTGCCGATTGTTTCGCGAACCGTCACATACCCCGACCGCAGCGTGTACGCCACCTTCACCTGGGGAATGCCGCTGCCCGCCGCCGCCGGCGCTAGATAAGTCAGCCCCACCCCGGCAACCGCGCCGCCAACCGTGGGGCACAGAATCGTCAGCCATATCCAGCTATGTCCACTGGCGAAGTTGGCCCGATTGATGAACAGCGTCTCAAGCCCAATAATGCTCAGGTGGAACGCTACCGCCGCCAGCCCACAAATCCCGCCGGCTGCAATCGTCACCGCCAGCAGCCGCTGCCGCTCAGACGGCATCCGCCGCATCAGCCAGGCGTAGAAGCGCGTATACAACCCCCGCAGGCCAGCCCAATAACTGGGCTCCGGCATTTCCTCGCTATCAATCGACATCGCAATCCCAGTATAGAAGAAACGCTTTTCGCCCCCGCTCAGCCGTCCGCATCGTCCTCGGCACTAACCCGAGCACAAGGCACCGAAAACATCCCGGCCACCTCTTCTGGATCAAGCCCCGATGCAATCAGCCGCTCCATCATCTCCCGCTGCTTCGCCTTGAATTGCTCGCTGGGCAAAAAGGGCTCGGTAACGAAGTCTTCCTTTGCCCCCATGCCCCTGGGAAACGGATTTGAAGCTTTCTTCTCCATCTCGAGACTTTCCTTTGCTGCAACCTATACGGAGCATACAGGACTTCGAATCAGCGCCTCACCACGGCCCTCCGCTCCATGGCCGCCCCGCCCGCGGGAACACTTCTCCATGAAGCGGTGTCTACCCACCCATGGCCGTCCGCAATCTCGGCAAGACGATCGCGATCTCGGCCGTCGCCCTCCTCGCGACCGCCATCTTCTGCGCATTCGCTTTCGTCCAGTTCCAGCAGCATCTGCTTCGCTGGCGCGCAGAGCGCCTGCTCGCCGACATCCACTCCATCCAGATGGGGAAAAGCAACTGGCAAGATGCCCAGCGCCTGATCACCCGCTGGGGCCGCTGGGGCGCCTGGCAGGGCGAGTGTTCCCCCCGCCGCTGCGACTACCAGATCGTCATGGAAGACGCATTCCATGTAATCCCGATCTACCAAATGCCAAATCTAGAAATCCGTGAAGAAGGCAATCAGCGTTTCGCTTTCTTGCGCCGGCCCTATTACTGGCTCGGAGGTCGTTTCGCCTGGGTTGACGCGCGCATTCAAGTCAGGAACGGCATCATATGGACCAAAACCTTTGACGTAGGAATTCATGAGAGTTCAAATATCCCATTTGAAAATGACGATGACTACGCCTTATCCGGCAGTGGGTGGGCATATACAAATTACCGAAACAACGATCTCCTGCCGGGGCGGGAATATGACGTGATCCATCCTCCCTGCTCCGGCTGCAAGTCGCTCGATGTGGAGTACACGCCCTTGGCCGATCCAGCCATGGTCAATCGTCTGCTCGATTTCCGCCTCTCCTGCCTCACCAGCATCGTCAAATGCCGCCAACCCTCACAGCTTATGCCGTCCGCCTGGACGGTCTACAACCAAATGAACAAGGAAGATGCCGCAAGGCCCGCAGTCAACAACCACGACGACGACAACTTCATCGAAAAGAGCGCGACAGACGCACGCTATGCCGCATTGGCCACGATTATCAGCATCCAGCCCGCAACCACGGAAGGGAAGCCCGCCCTTAGAATGACCTTCCGAATCACTCAAAGCGCGAAAGGGTCGGTTCCGACAGGGCTGGAATTCAGCCAGGCCTATTCTCTGAGGCCGCCTGCAGAGGAGATGATAGGCGGCACGCATTTCGGCGATCTGAAACTCGGAGCACGCACAATCGCCCTCTTTGACATAAGGCCCGACCAACCGGAGCCGGACAATGGAAAGAACGGCAACTACTTCGTCATTCCGTACTCCGGCCCCATCCTTGCCGCCGTCCAGCGCGGCATCGCTCGTGACAAACTCGCCGACGTCCCGTAGACGTTCAAGAATCCGCAGCGCTCTCAGTCCACACCCCGCACAAGCGCATACCGCATCTGCACCTGCCCACCACCGGGCGTGCTCTGCAGCCAGAACTCGAAGCTCCCCGCCCGCGTGCTCCGAGTCACCGTCAGAAACGGCTCACTCTTCCAGTTGCTTCCCCCGCAAAGCCCACCACTGTAGCCCACTCCACCACGCCAGTGCGTCGTCGCGCTCCACTCCAGCTTGGTCCGGTCAATGTCGTAGCTCCAGTGTTCCGCCCGGTCAAGCGGAATGGTGGGGTAAGCGGCGATCTGCGCGGAGAGTCGAGTCCGAGGCTGAAGCTCCAGCACCGGCCAAATCCAAAACGCGCGCCTGTTCTGGCTTTCAGGCCCGGCCTCCTGCAACACGTAAAACTCCTGCTCCCAACGGAAGCGGCGCCCAGCCGCCGGCACCACGCCGCCACCGGCAAACCACATCTGGTCCTTGCCATATCCAGTGTCGTAATAGCCGACATCAAACGGAATCCACCGGCCCCGCATCTGCTCCCACTCCGCCACCCGGTAGGTCAGCACGTGCGGACCCCCAAGCTGCTCGGCGGTCCGCAGCACGAAAATATTTACTGGTTTCGGCCGCTCCGTTTGCGGCCCGTTCTCTCCGGCGCAGAGACGGCCAAAACATGCGAAAGCGAGAACTAACAAAAGAAGGTGTTTCATGGTGATTCCTTTAATATCCACTGCAAAACATCACCATACACCTAATAAAGAAAGTTGTAAGTGAGACATAACACACATCTTATGTTGTTTCTATTTTACCGGATGGCTGCAGCCGAAGATACGCTTCGCCACCAACGCAATCTGCATTGCTTCGCGCATTTCCGCGCGTTAAAATCTCAGTGTCCGCCATGTTGAACCGTTCCGCAGTCCGAATCTCGTCCACACCTCTGCTCCGGCGCTTCCGCCGCGGCCGTCCCGACCGTGGACGCCGCGTTTCCAGCTAAGGAACCCTTGGCTCTGAGAATCTTCCGCAGTGCCCCGGCCATTGTGCGGCGCGCGCCGGCAGATTCTCCACGAGTGGAAAACTCCGAGTAAAATTACCTTGCTGCATCCGCCCGCCGCGGATAGAAAGGCCATTCTCCCATGAGTTTCGCAATCAGCAACAGTTTTGACAGCCGCGCCACACTCACCTCCGGCGACAAGTCCTACACCATCTATCGCCTCCCTGCGCTCACCGCCAAAGGCTTTGACCTCAGCCGCCTACCCTTCAGCCTCAAAATCCTGCTTGAAAACCTCCTCCGCCGCGAAGACGGCGTCAACGTCACCGCTGCCGACATCCGCTTCCTCGCCACCTGGGACGCCAAATCCGAGCCCAGCCGCGAAATCGCCTACATGCCCGCTCGCGTCCTAATGCAGGACTTCACCGGCGTCCCCGCCATCGTCGATCTCGGCGCCATGCGCGACGCGATTCATGCCCTCGGCGGCGACCCGAACCGCGTCAACCCCCTCATCCCCGCCGAGCTGGTCATCGACCACTCCGTCCAGGTAGATGAGTTCGGAGCCGCAGGCTCTCTCGCGGCCAACACCCTGCTCGAGTTCCAGCGCAATCGCGAGCGCTACGCTTTCTTGAAGTGGGGGCAGACCGCCTTCCGCAACTTCAGTGCCGTTCCCCCCGGCATGGGCATCTGCCACCAGGTCAACCTCGAATACCTCGCCCGCGTAGTCTTCACCACTGAAATCGATGGACAGCAGTACGCCTACCCTGACACCCTGGTCGGCACCGACTCCCACACCACCATGATCAACGGACTCGGAGTCCTTGGCTGGGGCGTCGGCGGAATCGAGGCCGAAGCCGCCATGCTCGGCCAGCCCGTCTCCATGCTCGTTCCCCAGGTCGTCGGATTCAAGCTCACCGGCAAGCTCCGAGAGGGCGCAACCGCCACCGACCTCGTGCTCACTGTCACCCAGGCACTCCGCAAGCTCGGAGTCGTCGGCAAATTCGTCGAGTTCTACGGCCCCGGCATTGCCGAGCTGCCCCTCGCCGACCGCGCCACCATCTCCAACATGGCCCCTGAGTACGGCGCAACCTGCGGCATCTTCCCCGTAGACGCTGAAACCCTCCGCTACCTGCGCCTTACCGGCCGTAGCGAAGAGCAGATCGCTCTCGTTGAGGCCTACTACAAGGAGCAAGGCCTCTTCCACACCTCGGAATCTCCTGAAGCCATCTACACCCAGACCCTCTCGCTCGATCTGGCCACTGTCGAGCCCAGTGTAGCCGGCCCCAAGCGTCCCCAGGACCGCGTCCTGCTCAAAGACGCCGCCTCCAGCTTTCAACAGCAGCTTCCCGGCCTGCTCTCGCCCACGGCTAAACCCCTTGGCGCCCGCACCGCCGCTGCCTGGCAGCGCAGCACCGTCACTGACACAGGCCTCGCAGAGCAGGTCCCGCTCCATGTCACCACCACGGTGACCGAGCACACGGTTCAAGCCCGTTTCGGCGTCGATCCCGACCAGTACCTCGATCACGGCTCCGTCGTCATCGCCGCCATCACCAGCTGTACCAACACCTCCAACCCATCCGTCATGGTCGCCGCCGGAATCCTCGCCAAAAAGGCCGTCGAAAAAGGCCTCACCGTTCCCCCATGGGTCAAGACATCTCTCGCCCCCGGCTCCCGCGTGGTCACCGACTATTACACCAAGGCCGGCCTGCTCCCGTATCTCGAAAAGCTCCGCTTCAACGTCGTCGGCTACGGCTGCACCACCTGTATCGGCAACTCCGGCCCGCTGCCCACTGACGTTTCGAAATCCATCGACGAACACGGCCTCGTAGCCGTCTCCGTCCTCAGCGGCAACCGCAACTTCGAAGGCAGAGTCAATGTCGACGTCCGCGCAAATTACCTCATGTCCCCGCCGCTCGTCGTCGCCTACGCACTCGCCGGACGAATCAGCCACAACTTCGAGACCGATTCATTAGGTCTGGACCAGGCCGGCCAGCCCGTCTACCTCAAAGACATCTGGCCCACCCAGGCTGAAGTCGCCGCGGCCATTGAGAAGGGCCTCAGCAGCGAAAGCTTCCGCCACGAGTACTCAACCGTCACCCTCGGCGATGCCAGTTGGCAGGGCCTCAGCTTCCCCACCGGCGACGTTTATCAATGGGAGCCCGACTCCACCTACATCCGCCAGGCCCCTTACTTCGACGGCATCACCAAAATTCCCGCGCCCATCACCGACATTCTCGGCGCCCGTGTTCTGGCTGTGCTGGGAGACTCCGTAACCACCGACCACATCTCCCCCGCCGGCAACATCAAGGCCAACGGCCCCGCTGGCAAGTACCTCGCCGACCATGGAGTCCACCCGGCAGACTTCAACAGCTACGGCTCGCGTCGCGGCAACCACGAAGTCATGGTCCGCGGCACCTTCGCCAACGTGCGTTTGCGTAATAAACTAGCCCCCGGCACCGAAGGCGGCGTCACCCGCTTGCTTCCTGAAGGCGAACAGATGTCCATCTTCGACGCCAGCGTAAAGTACGCCGAGCGCGGCGTGCCGTTGGTCATCCTCGCCGGCAAGGAGTACGGCTCCGGCTCCTCGCGCGACTGGGCAGCCAAGGGTCCGAATCTTCTCGGCGTCAAAGCTGTGATCGCCGAAAGCTTCGAGCGCATCCACCGCTCCAACCTCGTCGGCATGGGCATCCTGCCCCTTCAATTCACCGAAGGCCAAACCGCCGAATCGCTCGGCCTGACCGGCCAAGAAGTCTACGACTTCGCCGGCCTCACCACCTTGCTAGCCGGCAAATTTGCCGGTGGCCGCACGCTCCAGGTCGTAGCTACTTCACCAGCGGGCGACAAGAAGCTGCTCGATGCAATCGTGCGCATCGACACCCCGCAGGAGATCGAGTACTACGAGCACGGCGGCATCCTGCAATACGTCCTCCGCCAACTCGCCGCAAAGTAACTGCTTCCCGCCCAGTCCTCGCCTGTTGCGGAAAGATTTGTCCAGGCCTTGACACATGCAGGCTTCGTATCAGGGCACGACTTTAGTCGTGCCGAAAGATTGCAAATAAATTCCGGCTTTAGCCGCCGAGGGAACGCTTGAGTTGAAAATGACTCTTGCTCGTCGGCTAAACCACTCGACTACATCCTCGCCGTGTTCTTGTTTTTGCGCCGGTGCTAGCATTTTGGAAGACGCAACTGTCTTTGCATATCCAATTGAAAACTACAATGAACGAACCAGTTTTCAGGCTGTCTCGTGTTCGCAGTGCCCCTGTTTCGAACGAGGAACTGATAGAGGACTTGCGCCGTGTCGCCGAATTCCTGGTGACCGAGAATGTAACAAAAAGACAATACAGCCAGCATGGCGAATACGGCGCACGTACCCAAGAACAGAGATTTGGCAGTTGGAATGATGCACTCTTGAGATCGGGGCTCAAAGTTGGTGTTCCAGTTTCGGATGAGGAGATGACAGCAGACCTGCGTCGTGTGGCCGAATTTGTTGGAACCGAGCAAGTGACAGTGGAGCAATACAGACAGCACGGGAAACACAGCCCTAGCGCCCAACAAGCTCGTTTTGGCACATGGCGGAAGGCCCTTTATCGGGCTGGCCTCACGATACATTCAGCTGGTTTTTCCGATCTAGAACTGTTTGAGAATATCCTTACGCTCTGGCAACATCATGGTCGTCAACCAAGCATAAGTGAACTTACCTCTGCTCCTTCGTTTATCTTTTCTAGGTCACCGTATTATCGCCGCTTTGGCTCATGGATGAACGCACTGAGGGCCTTCGTCGATTACGCCAACGGGGGTGGTGCAGAGGCTACTGAAAGCAGGATTGCGGAAGCTACTGAAACTCTGGTTACCAGAGCTGACGAAAGCCTCATCGATGAAGCCACCGGACGCCAGATTGAAGCAGCAACTGTCAGGCTGCGAGCAACGCCGCGCGATCCATCCCTCCGCCTCCGCTGGCGAGTGCTCAAACGAGACAATTTCAAATGCTGCAGCTGCGGCTCAAGCCCGGCAATCACTCTCGGTGTTGAACTGCATGTAGACCATATTCACCCCTGGAGCGAGGGCGGCGAAACGATCCTTGAGAATCTGCAAACGCTCTGCTCCAAGTGCAATTTAGGGAAGTCGAATCTGCTTCCTACCTGAAGTCGGTGTTAGGTCTATACTCGTTCCATGCGCAATGAGTTCGCCGCAGCCATCGACCGCGACGGCGATTAGTTTGTAGCTTGGTCCCCAGAGATTCCCGAAGCCAACGGCCAAGGGCGAAGCCTGGAAGAATGCCGTGCAAGCCTCAGCGCAGTCATCCAGTTGATTCTGGAAGATCGTAGCATCCTCCTGGAATTACCCTGTTGAGACTGCATCCAAAATTACCAAAATCAGATAGGACATAAAACATCCCATCTGTGCTACGATTTCTCTGTGGGCAAAAAACGCGCTCCGCAAGCCACCGTCGTTGCCGAAGTTCATCGTCTCAAGGGCAAGCGCAAGGGCGCTGTCCTCAAGGACGAAGCCTGGTGGGAAGACGGCAAGGTTGTTGCTTACAACTTGGCCTACATCAATCTGCGAATCTGCCGCGTCGACCATGGCCGTGTCCTGGGGTTCGACGATAGCCATGGCTATCATCACCGTCATTTCATGGGCAAGGTCGAGGCTGTCGAGTTCACCTCGTATGAAGCGATTGCCGAGCGTTTCTTTAAGGAAGTTCATGATCTCTGGAGAATCGAAGATGCCAAAGACTAAGGTCATCCTGACAGCTTCCAGCACGGATGAGTACTTCGAGCGCGCCCGCAAGCGTGCAAGAGCGATGGACCGTGGAGAGATGCCCCCAGCGGAAATTACCATCAGCTTCGAGGACCCCATGGATTTGCTCGCGGTTCTCACCTCTGAGCGCGTTCGGCTTCTGCGCCAGGTCAAGCTAAAAGGCCAGCAGATCTCCGCGCTCGCAGAAGGCTTGAAGCGCGACGTGCGGGCGGTGAGCCGGGATATTTCCCTGTTGGAGGAGGCAGGTCTGGTGCGTACTCGCTATCAGTCAAATCCGGGGCACGGCCGCCGCAAACTGGTCGAGTCCGTGGCACAGAACTATCGGCTAGTTGCAGATTTGTAGCTTCTCTCAGGAGTCACTTCCTGCATAATGGTTTCCCAAAACAAAAACGCCACCCCAATCGAGGTGGCGTTTTTGTTCTACCGCTGAGCAAAACCTACTTCTTCTTTGCCGCCCGTGGCGCAGGTCGCTTGGTTGGAGCCGGTTCCTGAGCCTCGGGGACAGGAATCTTCTCCTCTTCCTTCGGCGCAAAGAACCGCACCCCTTCCAGATTGTGCTCGCCCATCACATGCAGCCGCAAGAAATTCGTCGACCCCGACTTCGTCCGTGTTCCGGCCACAATCGCGATCACTTCGCGCGGCCGCACATAACCGCCCTGCTCCAGCAGGCTCTCGGCCACATCCACCAGCGCTTCAGTCGTATTCACTTTGGGGCAGCGAATCGGCGTCGTTCCCCACAACAAATTCAAGCGATTGATCGTCACCTCGATCGGGCTCAGTGCAAAGATCGGCGAAGAAGGATGGTACTTCGACAACTGACGCGCCGTCACGCCGCTCTCGGTAAACAGCGCAATCCCGCGCAGGTCCAGATCGTCCGCCGCATGTGCCGTCGCTTCGCAAATCGTCTCTGCGATCGACAGGTGGCTGCCCCGCTCCCTGGCCTGGGAGTAGCTGTCTTCCTTGATGTGCCGCTCAGCGTCGGCCACAATGCGGGCCATCATTGCTACTGTTTGCACCGGATACTTGCCTACCGCCGACTCGCCGGACAACATCACCGCATCCGTCCCGTCATACACCGCGTTGGCTACGTCGGAAACCTCGGCCCTCGTCGGCCTCGGATTATCGATCATCGACTCCAGCATCTGCGTCGCCGTAATCACCGGCTTGCGGAACTCCGCCGCCCGCCGAATGATGTGCTTCTGAATCGCCGGAACCTTTTCAGGGGGCACTTCCACGCCCAAATCGCCGCGAGCCACCATGATGCCGTCGGCAACCGTCAAAATCGCGTCCAGGTGTTCAATCGCCTGCGGCTTCTCCAGCTTGGCAATGATCCACGTCTCGCCGCCGTAAGCCGACACCCGGTTCCGTACAAGCCGCACGTCTTCCGCGGTCCGCACAAATGAAACCGCAATCGCGTCCACGCCGTTCTTCAGCGCAAACTCCAGGTCCTCGCTGTCTTTTTCCGTCAGCGACGGAACCCGAACAGGAATCCCGGGCAGGTTGATGCCCTTGTTCTCCCCAAGCATCCCGCCGTTGATGATCTCGCACACCACGTCTTCGTCCAGCACTTCGTGGACGCGCAACTCAATCAGTCCGTCAGAAAGCAGAATGCGCGAGCCCTGCTCAACGTTTTCAGCCAGCGTCTTGAAAGTGGTGCCCACCAGAGAGGCCGTCCCCGGAACCTCGCGCGGCGTAATCGTCAGCCTGCCACCCGCCTTCAGCAGCACGGCCTGATGATCCTTCAGCTTCGAGGTGCGGATCTTGGGGCCCTGCAGGTCGCCAAGAATACACAGCGGCTTGCGCTCCTCACGGCTTACCTTGCGGATCATCTTGATCAGCGCCAGCTTCTCCTCATGGGTGCCGTGAGAGAAGTTCAAGCGCACCACGTCCACACCCGCGCGTACCAGGTCACGGAAGACAGGCTCAGTGTTCGAAGCCGGTCCAAGCGTGGCGACGATCTTTGCGCGGCGTTGCGATGGGGAATCAGTCAGGCTCAATTCAAATGGCATCGGAAAAGCTCCAGAATAGGATCGAATTTCGGTATTAAAGAACCAGTGGTATGGCCCGCTTCATTGTACACGGGTGCAGGATCAGTCCCTGCCTGGTTCCATCTTCTATTGCTCTCAAGACATTCGTCAGTGAGGCAAGTCACTGACTTGACGAACTCGGACCGGATTCGCCAAAACCACAAAAACGGCCCTGTCGCTCGCGATAGAGCGTCCCGTTCAGTTCCGCGCCCAACAGCACGCTTACCGCGGTGATATAAAGCCAGATAAGCGTTGCAATGCCCGCGCCAAAAGAGCCGTAAAACATTGTGTAATCCGCAATCCGCGTCACATACCAACCAAACGCCAGCGTCGATGGAAACCAAAGCAGCGTTCCCGTAATGGCCCCAGGAGCGACCCAAAGCCAGTGTTCCTTGCGCCGGGTCCCAAAGTGGTAAAGCGCGCTCAAAACCGCAACGCTCGTCAACAGTGCCACCGACCAACGCACGCTGCGCCAGAAAAACAGCACAATGGACCGCAACTCGTGGTTCGCGTTGTCGATCATCCACCCTTCAATCTGGTGCCCGAATACCACCACGAGCGTCGCCAGTGAAAGCGGAACCAGCGCAATGGGCGCCAGCAGCAGCGCACGGAGTTGGCGTCCCCAAAAACTCCAGTCGTCCGTCGGCAGCCGGTACGCTCGCCGAAATCCCTCCATCAGCGACAACATCATTCCCAATCCGGCCAACAGCCCCACGGTGCATGCCGACAAGATCACCCGTGTGGAATGAAACTGCTGGCTCAGCACGTACGACTGCAGCAGGTCCATCGAATCCGCCGGCAGAATCTGCTCAAATGCGCCGCGAATCTCGCCCATCAGCGTTGTTCCTTCGGGAACCTGCGCCAGCACCGTCGAGACCACCATCAACGCCGGAAACAGCATCAGCATCCCCGAATAGGCCGCTGCCTTTGCCGTGTTGAACACGTCATTGGCCAGTGCCTGAACAGCCGCGTTGCGCAGTTGAGTAAGAAATCTAAGCATGCAGTTACTGGCAAGAGTAGAGCATTTTCCGCCCTTCCTGCCACCACCGCTCAGGTTTGCTCACGATTGCGTCCCGGGACAGGCTCCCAAAAACCCTGCGTCCAGCGTCTTGCCGGGCCGGTTCTAAATGCCAGACTCCGGTTAGGCAAACGGTTTATCATTGGCGAGCCATGAATTTAAACTCGCGTCGTACTCTTCAGTTGCTGCCGCTCCTGATGCTTGCCAGCCTTGTTTCGCTTCCGGCCGCGGCACAATCCGCGCCCATCCCCAACGCCCAGCTCGCGTCAAGCGAACTCAATGCCCGCGTCGACTCCCTGCTCAAGAAGATGACCCTCGAAGAGAAGCTCGGACAGCTCACGCAATACAACGTTGGCGACGCCACTGGACCCAACGCCTCCAACCTGAAATATGACGACCTCGCCGCCAAAGGCCAGGTGGGATCGTTCCTCAATGTGGTCACCGCCGACGCTACCAACCACTTTCAGCACATCGCCGTCGAAAAATCCCGCCTTCACATTCCCCTCGTCTTCGGTCAGGACGTCATCCACGGCCACCGCACCACTTTCCCCATTCCGCTCGCCATCGCCGCCAGTTGGGACCCCGCTGCCGCCGAACTCGTCGCCCGCTACGGAGCCGTCGAGGCCCGCGCCGATGGAATTGCCTGGGTATTCTCTCCCATGGTCGACATTGCCCGCGACCCGCGCTGGGGACGCATTATCGAGTCCAGCGGTGAAGATCCTTATCTCGGCTCCGCCATGGCCCGAGCCTGGGTCAAGGGCTACCAGCAGGACGATCTCTCAAAACCCGACTCCGTCGCCGTCAGCGTCAAGCACTTTGTCGGCTACGGCGCAGCCATCGCCGGCCGCGACTATAACGCCGCAGACATGAGCCAGATCGCACTCCGCCAGGTCTATCTGCCGCCCTTCCACGCCGCCGTCAATGCCGGCGCCGCCACGCTGATGTCCGCATTCAACTCCCTCAACGGCATCCCGGCCAGCGCCGACCCATTCACCCTGACACAGATTCTGCGCAACGAATGGGGCTTTGATGGCTTCGTCGTCTCCGACTGGGGCGCCATCCGCGAGCTGGAAAACCACTCCATCGGCGACGGCCCCACTGTTGCCCGCAAAGCCCTTGAAGCCGGCGTCGATATGGACATGGAAGGCAACCTCTACAGCACTGTGATCGCTGACCAGGTTCGCTCCGGCAAAATCCCCGAAAGCGTAGTCGATGAAGCTGTACGCCGCGTGCTTAGAGTCAAATTCGCCCTCGCCCTCTTCGACCATCCCTACACGGCGCCCTCGCCCGCCTACGACGCCACCCCCGAGCGCCGCGCAGCCGCCCGCAAAGTCGCCGACGAAACCATGGTCCTGCTCAAAAACGATCCCGTCGAAGGCGTCGGCGCCCTGCTCCCGCTCACCGCTAAAGAAAAAAAGGTAGCTCTCATCGGCCCCCTCGCCGACAACCAGCGTGAGTTGCTCGGCGCCTGGGCCGTGACCGGCGATCCCAAATACGTTGTCACCCTCCGCGCCGCCCTTCAGGAACGCCTGGGCGACCGGTTGCTTTATGCCGAGGGCTGCGGCCTGCTCTCCGGCGCCGACGCCGACGTCCTCAACCATGTCGACTTCAATCACCCCATGGCCGCCGGCGAGCATTCCGCCGTCCCCGACGACGCCAAAACCATCGCCGAAGCCGTTGCAACCGCCCAGAAAGCCGACGTCGCCATCCTCGCCCTCGGCGAACCCACCAACTGGATGGAAGGCGAAGCCTCAAGCCGCGCGACTTTGGGATTTACCGGAGCGCAGGAACAATTGCTGGAAGCGGTAGTCGCCACCGGCAAGCCCGTCATCCTCGTGATTCTTGCCGGCCGCCCTTTCGAACTCAAGTGGGCCGCCGCCCACGTCCCCGCCATCCTCGAGGCATGGAGTCCGGGCGTCGAAGCCGGCCACGCCGTCGCCGACATCCTCTTTGGCAACGTCAACCCCTCTGGCAAGCTGCCATCCAGCTTTCCCCGCGCCGTCGGCCAGGAGCCGCTCTACTACGCGCAACTGCCCACTGGCCGCCCTGCCCATGTCGATACCAGCCACTTCCCGCAGAATGCCGCGGAGAAATTCGTCTCCCGCTACATGGACGAGGACAACTCCGCCCTGTTTCCCTTCGGCTGGGGCCTCAGCTACACCCGCTTCAGCTTTTCCAAGCCCACCATCAGCCGCGCCGAAGTCCCAGTCGCCGAAGTCCTCTCTTCAAGCACCCAGTCGGTGGCCACCGTCGGCGTCGACGTCAAAAACACCGGCTCCGTCGCCGGAACCGAAGTCGTCCAGCTCTACCTCCGCAACACAAGCGCATCCGTGGAACAGCCCGTACGCGAGCTCAAAGGCTTCACCCGCGTCACCCTCGCCCCCGGCGAAACAAAGCACGTCGATTTCCCGCTGAGCTTCAGCGAACTCAACTTCATCAACGCCCAGATGAAGCCCACAGTAGAGCCCACCACCTACAAAATCTGGGTAGGCGGCGACTCCCTGGCCAAACAGGAAACCGCCCTCCAAATCATCGAATAGCAGTCTCACAATCCCCAAGCTTTGAAAGGGCCGGGTGGGAAAGCAAAACCCTCAACCGGCCGTGTTCATTAGGAGCAGCCGGCCCACTTTCAGTGGGTCACAAAAGAAATGAACCTGTCATCCTGAGCGAAAGGGGCCCCAAGCGTTTTTCAGCTTGGGGGTGGTGAGTCGAAGGATCTGCGTTTGCTTTTCGGCCTTTGTTCATGGGGAGCGAGGAGCTTTTCAGCGGAGCCGAAAACCTGCCCTGAGCGCCGTCGAAGGGGATCTGCATTTTCTTCGGCCCCGCCACAAACGCCCCGTGCCCATTCATTCGCAGTTTCATCGCGAATGAGTGGGAAACCTCAATTCTCAACCGGCCCCCTTTACCCTCCCCATCAACTCCTCAAAGCACCCCGGAATCTGCGCATCCCACTCGTTCCAGTCATGTCCGCCTGGCTTGGTGTGGAATTCATACGCAAAGCCCCGCGCCTTGAGCCGGGCCGCAAGCCGCTTGTTCGGCTCCAGCAGCGCCTCCTCCTCCCCCGCAGTCACATACAGATACGGCGTCTTCCCAACGTCCGCGCGATCCACAAGCAAAAAAGGATCTTCCGCCTTCCGCGTCTCGCTCCCCCAATCCCCAAAAATCGTCCGGAATCGCTGCCACTGCCCCCAGCGCCTGATCGAGAACTTTCTGCTCGGAACATCGATCGCCGGACTGATCGCCCCTGCAAACCCAAACAACTCCGGCCGCGTCAAAGCCAGCTCCACCGCCCCATATCCACCCATCGACACGCCCACAATCGCCCGGTTCGCCCTTCCCGTGGCCGCCGGAAGCCGACTCTCCACATCCGCAATCAAATCCTTTGTCAGGTAGTCCCCAAACCGGTCCGCAGGCTTCAAAGCCGCATTTACCCAATACGAAGACTCACCCCCCGGCATCACCAAAATCATCCCGCCCCCAGCGCCGGCATATTTCGCAACATCTGAGTAATTCGACCAATTCTGGTAACTGCCACCGTTCCCATGCAGCAGGTAAACCACCGGCAGCTTCACTCCCGCCGCCACGTTAGCCGGCAAAAATACCCGGTAAGGCATCTCCCTCTTCAGCGCCTCAGAATAAAACCGCACATCCTGCATCCTCACGCCATCCGCCAGCTGCGGACGATCCACCAACTGGGTCAACAGCGCCGCATCCCGGTGGCACCCGCCCAAACCCACACCGAATGCCAACCCGCAAAAAAGCATCCAGCCGACAATTTGCGTTTTCTTCATGTAGAAAGCGATTCTATCTCGACTGAACTAACCCCGCGGCAGTTACACTGTTCACCATCTGGAGGCATCACCATGCAGACACGTATTCAGGGCACCACCATGCCCGTACTCGACGTTCAACTCGACCCCAACGAAAGCGTCTACTCCGAAAGCGGCGAGCTCTCCTGGATGACCGCTTCCATCCAGATGACCACCCACACCCAGTTCGGGGGTGGCGGAGGCCTCTTCGGCGCGCTCAAGCGCGTAGTCGGCGGCGGCAGCCTCTTTATGACCGAGTACCGCGCCATGCAATACCCCGGCGAGGTCTCCTTCGCGGCCAAGGTCCCCGGACACATCGTTCCCATCCCCGTCGGCCCCGGCCAGGAGTACATGATCCACCGCCACGGCTTCCTCTGCGCGACTGACGGAGTGACCATCGGCATCGGCTTTCAGCAATCGCTCGGCGCAGGCGTCTTCGGCGGAAACGGCTTTATCCTCCAGAAGGTTGCAGGGCAGGGAACCGCCTGGATCGAGCTCTCGGGCGAACTCATCATGAAGAATCTCGCCCCCGGCGAAGTCCTCCGCGTCCACCCCGGCCATGTCGGGGCATTCCAGAGCTCGGTCGGCTTCAACATCACTACTGTCCCCGGCCTCAAAAACGCCATCTTCGGCGGCGACGGCATCTTCCTCGCCGTCTTGCAGGGCCCGGGCACGATCTGGTTGCAAACATTGCCCATCTCCCGCCTCGCCCACCAGATCGCCGAGTACATCCCCCATGGCGAAGCCCGCCCCGCAGCCGGTGGCGCAGTCCTCGGCGGAATCGTCGGGTCGATCCTCGGCGGAGGCCAATAGCCAGAACCCCCTGTGTCCCATCCATGACTCAGCCCCATCGAGTCATGGGTGGGACCGCCACAACCCCGCTGACTTGCTGACTCGCTGACCTCCGCTAAGCGGATGCTGACTTGCTAAGGTATAACCAGAGGACGCATGACCAGCCCCCGCACCCTCCGCAGCGACATCGTCTTCACCTTCGCGCTGGTTCTCGCCTGCGGTGTCGCCTGGGTCGTGCGAGAAGTCCTCGTGCTGGTTTACGTCAGCGCCCTCTTCGCCGTCGTCCTTACGCCTGTGGTGAAATTCACCGCCCGCCTGCGCATCGGCAAATGGCGCCCTTTCAAAGGCTACGCGGTCTTCTTCCTGCTTCTGCTCATGGCCATCGCCTTCACCGCGTTCGGCTTTCTTGCCCTGCCGCCTGTCATTCGAGACATGCACCAGTTCGCCGGCGAGATGCCCACCAAGCTCCCCGCAATCATGCAGAAGCTCAAGGCCGTCCCCTTCGCTGACAACCTCAACATGGACGACCTGACCGCCAAGCTCCAGGACTTCGTGAGCAACGCGGCAACCTATCTTTTCCTTTCGCTGAGAGACTGGGCCGGATCGCTCGCCAACATCGTAATGGGCTTCGTCCTCACCGTCTATTTCATCCTCGAAGGCGATCACGCCTACGACTGGTTCCTCTCGCTCGTCCCCGCCCATGGCCGCAACCGCCTCGATGCCGCCTTGCGGCGCGCCAGGGTGCGCATGGATAAGTGGCTCGTCGGCCAGGGAAGCCTGATGCTCATCCTCGGGATCTTGAGCACCATCGTCTACCTCTCGCTCCACGTCCGCTACGCATTTGCTCTCGGCGTCCTCACCGGCCTGCTCAACATCATCCCGGTGCTCGGCGCCGCAGTTTGTGTAGCTCTCGCTCTGCTGGTAGCGGCCATTGACTCCTGGGGCCGCGTCCTCGGAGTTGCCATCTTCTACGTCATCTATCTCCAGGTCGAGAACTCGTTCCTCACCCCGCGCATCATGAGGAACAGCGTAGGCCTCCCCGGCCTGGCCATCCTGCTGGCCTTGCTGCTCGGCTCCGCCCTCGGTGGGGTGGCAGGCGCGCTCGTCTCCGTCCCCACCGCCGTCCTGGTAGCCGTCCTCATTGACGAGTATCTCGTCTACAAAACCCCGGCAATCAAACCCGACAAATAGTCATTCGCGCCTCACGGCCCCAGCGTCACATCCTTGGCCACTGTGGCCGTCAACCCCATCCCCGGCTGAATCACCGCCTGTTTCCCTGCTCGGCCCTCCAGCGTCTCGCTCCCGCTGAGCGGTATCGCCCTCCCATTCGCGCTCAGCCCGCGCACCGCGAACACCAGCTTCCCCCCAGCATTGCCATTCGCCGCAGCCACCCCCGTCAGCACCGCGTCCACCGCACTCCCTTTTGCCGCCAAAACCCGATCGCCCGCCTTCAAATCTTCATCCAGCACAATCGCCGCCGTGTCGCCCACATGCGCTGTCTGCGAGCTGATCTCCGCTCCGGTCGCAAGCCGAATCGCAGTGCCCAACCGCAGCACCCCACCCTCAACCACCAACGCTTCCGGCTCTGCCGCACCGCCTGCTATCTCCTAATCCGCGGAAATATACATCCTGCGCCCCGAACCAGGCTCAAGCGCCATCGCTTCCAGATGCGTCGTCGCGCCAATTTTCAGCGGACTTCTGTATCGGGCCGATTCCGTGGTCGGAGTCCACCCGTCCGTCGTGTAAAAAATCTGCGCGAATTCACTCGACTGCCACTTGATCGCCACTCGTCTCCCCGCCTTCACCATCCCCGGAGCGACCGGCAGACTCAGCACCCCATTCACGCTGTACGGAAACCCCGCGTAGACATTAGCTTTCCGCGCCATCGGCAGATAGTCCGGTTGCGAAAGTTGCATCGACAGTTGTGCTGCCTGCGCGGCATTCTGTGCATCCTGCATGGCCTGCTGCGATGCCTGCTGGCTTAACTGCATTGCCTGTTGCGCCGCCATCGCTGCATCATCCTGCCCATAAGCCGAAGCGCAACAAACAGCAAAAGCAAATAGAAATACCTTCATATTCTTGCCTCTGGGGCCTGTTTACATCCCCTGATGCATTCGACTCGAAACATGTGCACGCAGTTAGGCAATTTTCAAGCAGGTCAATGGACCCTGACCGCCCCATCTACCGCCGCCTTCATCACCCCGCAGTCGGCCATCAGCCGCACCAGCTTCGCGCTCACCGGCTTCAGAGCGCCCCCGCCCAGACCCTCGGCCCCAGTCCCGCTACGCGCCATCTTCAAATCCCCAGTCCCCTGCGCATCCAAAACCAGCTCCGTCAGCTTCCGTCCCAACTCCAGCGGAAAACTCTCCGAAGTGAACACCAGCTTGCCCCGCGTCGTAATCACCACCGGCCCTTCGTTGGTCGTGAACACCTGCTCGGTTTCGTTCGCGGCAAGGCTCGCGGCCCCAGCCTGCTCCGCCGCCAGATCTGGCTTAAGCCCTGAGTACTTGTGCCCCAGCCGCTTCGCATAGAGCTTCGCAAACGCCTGCGCCGATGCCTGATTTCTCCACACCGAGAGATAAAACAACGCCAGCGAGTTTGTGCTGTTCTGTTCCTCCGCCGTGGCTGCCGACCGCCGTTGCCCGGCCCAGTAGATGCCTCCGTTCCATGCCGGTGTCAGATCGCTCGCCGCCTGCTCCCCGCCAAAAATGCCTGCCAGAATGTGGATATCAAGCTGCCCCACCTGGCCAATGTCGTAGGGCTTGTAAAGCTTGTCCACCAGTGGGTGAATATTTGGCAGCAGCGGGATTGCCGGCGTGCTCTTGCGCTCGTACTCCCGCGGATTCAGGATCTCCCAGCTCGAAGTCGGCGGCCGGTCCAGCGCCCCCGCAAACGCCGCGCCCTGCCCCTGGTCCATCCAAACGTCCTGCTCAAAGCTCAACCCCTCGCGATAAGGAAACAGCAGCGACTCCGACAACAGCAGAGGGGCCCGTGCCAGCACCGGCGAGTCAGACGTGGACGACATCTGCTGCTTCAACGCCTCCATCACCTCCGGGTCCTTCACCAGGCTCTTGCCCAGCGGCTTCAGTATGTAGTCCATCATTACCGCTGTCGCCTGGCCCTCCACCACCGCATCCCGCGCCGTATCCAGCTCATCCTTGGCCAGGTGGTCCGCGTCGCCGGATGCGTTCAGTGACACATCGTCCGGCGTCTGGTCGTCCCACTTGTCCAGGTTCACCCGCTGGTCCTGCAAGGCGTGCGTCAGCTCGTGCGCCAGCACCGGCTTCTGCTCCTCAACATCTACCCAGTCCAGCATGTTCACCGTCTTGGTCTTCGAGTCGTAGAATGCCTCAACCTGCTCGGTCAGCAGCGCCAACAGAAACGGTCTCAGGTCAAAGTCCCGGTCCAGCAGCCCAAACTTCTTCAGCACAATCTCGTCCCGCTGCATCCGCTTGGCGCCTTCGTCCTCGTCAAACTTGCCTCGAAGGTAGGCTTCCACTTCGGTCCGGCTGGTAATCTTGCGCTTCACTTCGCTCTGGATGGCCAGTCCCGACTCCTGCGACGAAAACTTGATTAGCTCATCCACCAGCGCGAAAAGTTGCTTCGCCTGTTCCGGCGTAATCCGCGTTTCCTTCTTCTGATCGGAAGAATTGGAAGTCGAACCCGCCGGCGCTGCTGCCTGCTGACCCATCGCCATTGTTGCCATCAGGCACAAAACCGCCGCCCACGCCCACCGCTGCCTACCCTTTACCCGCTTCGGGTGCTGCTCGCTCATTCACTCTCCTGTTTCCTTCACGGCCTTGTCGGGATTCTCGTTCCTCGCCCGGCGGCTTCCCGTTGCAAGGCCGGAACCCCTGTTCCAAGGCTATAATCAAGCTGCGGTATTGCGCGGGATTTGCTTCCGGAAATCTTGCATCCTGCCGCGGAAACGTACCCTATGACCCAGATCGATCTCGCCACTGCCGCTCAACCCACCGCATTCGCAGAGTCGCTTGAATCTACCCTCGCGCCTCCCCATCTTGTCGTCTACCGCGGTGTCCTCACCCCATCCGAGTTAGACGCGCCGGCGGTGGAATCGGCCGCGCTCACCGCTTCAGCCGCCTGTCACGATCTCGGCTGGCTCCGCCGCATCGCCGTCCGCGGAGAAGATCGCTTCCGCTGGCTCAGCGGCATGGTCACCAATACAGTCAACGACCTCGCCGACAATTCCGGCGCCTGGAACCTGGTGCTCAACGCCCAGGGCCGCATCCAGGGCGACCTCACCGTCTGGCGTGAAGGCGATACGCTCGAGCTCGAAATCGCCGCCGATCAAGCCGATCCCCTGCTCGCCCACTTTGACCGCTTCATCATCATGGACGACGTCGAACTTGTGCCCCTCACCGACGACGCCGTACTCGGCCTCTCTGGCCCCGCTGCCGATCAAGTCCTCGCCCGCGTCGGCCTGCCCACCCTCTCCGAACCCATGACCACCACCCGCGTGGAATGGAACGGCATGGACCTCCGTCTCTGCCGCGGCTTCAGCGACCTCGTACCCCATTACGCCATCTGGGTGCCTCTCGCGCAGCTCAGCAAGCTTTGGAAATACCTCCGCACCGGCGGCGCGGCACTGGTTGGCAGCGCATCCCTTGAAGCATTTCGCATCGCCGAGGGCACGCCGCTCTACGGCATCGACATCGTTGAACGCGATCTGGCCCAGGAAACCTCTCAGTTGCGCGCACTTCACTTCAACAAGGGCTGCTACCTCGGCCAGGAAATTGTCGAGCGCATCCACTCGCGCGGCAACGTCCACCGCCATCTCCGCCAACTTGAGATTGACGGCCCTCTGCCCGCCGCGGGAACCGAGCTGTTTCTGGAGTCCGGCAAGGCTGCCGGACACATCACCAGCGCCGCTTCACTGCCCTCTCTCGGACGCAGCTTCGCGTTGGCCATGGTGCGCGCTGAAGCCGAACTCGGCATCCAATCCTTTACATACGCCGCCGGAGCAGACACCGGGATGGCCCGCCTTTTGGCTGCGCCGCCCAGTTTCGCTTGACCGCTTCTTGAAGTTTCATTCACCAGAACACTCAATACGATCGGAAATTGACCCATGAGCGATACCCCCAAGTTTGAAGTCATTGACCGCCGCAAGTTCAAGGCCGCGGAAGAAGAGAAAGAGAGCCATGCGGCCGCGCAACAGGTCGAGACCGCGCCGGCAATGCCGGAAACTCCCTCAGCCGGCCCGCAACTCGTCGTAAACGAACACAAAAGCGTTGCCGCGCCCGAGCAAACCTTGCCCACCCAGGCCAGCCCTGAACCCGCACTCGACGACCAGGCCGCACAGGACTATCCCCCCGCCCCCACCGCCGAGGAAAGCCGCGAGCAGAAGATGGCCTACGACGCTTCAGCGCAGCGGCTTGAAGAGATCGTCCGTGCCCAGAACCCCGCCGTCGGCGCACAGCCGCCCATGACCTTCGAGCACCTGGTCCAGCAGTTCTATGTCTCCGCCATGATCCAGATGGGTGCCGGAGCGCAGGATGGCCAGCGCCCCCGCGTTGACATCCTCGGCGCACGAACCACTATTGACCTGCTCGGCGTGCTCGCCGAAAAAACCAGGGGCAACCTCACCGAAGCCGAAGACCGCGCCTTGCAGACTGTCCTCTTTGAAGCCCGAATGGCCTTCATGGAACTCACCAGCATGATCAACCTCCAGGCCATGCAGACACCCCAACCCCCACCGCCCGGAAAACGCTAAAGCCATCGAATAGGCAAACTTGTTCATCATGAGGAGACTGTCATCCTGAGCGAAAGGGGCCCCAAGCGCACTTCATTTCCGGGGTCCCCGGCGACAGGTCTTCGTCGCTGGGGTGGAGGTGGGGGGTGGTGAGTCGAAGGATCTGCATTTGCTTTTCGGCCTTGTTCATAAGGAGAAGCCGACTCGCTGTAGCGAGTTACAAAATAAATGAACTGTCATCCTGAGCGAAAGGGGCCCCAGGCGCAATTCAGCCTGGGGGTGGTGAGTCGAAGGATCTGCGGTTGCGCTTTGGGTTTTGTTCATAAGGAGCAAACGAAGGGCAGCGATAGGAGTTGAAGAACTGCTTCTTCAACTCTTTACCTCCTCCAAACTCTCCCTCAACGAGTCACTGAACGTCCATGCAAGGCACCCTCACATTCCTCGGCACTGGCACCTCGATGGGCGTTCCCACCCTGGCCTGCGACTGTCCCGTCTGCACTTCGCCCGACCCGCATGACCGTCGCCTGCGTCCCTCCGCGCTGGTGCGCTGGACCGACGCCGAAACCCGCCAGCGCACCGTCGTGATCGACACCGGTCCCGACTTCCGCGAACAGGCCCTTCGCAGCAAGATCACCCGCGTCGACGCCGTTTTCTACACCCACTCCCACGCCGACCACATCCTCGGCCTCGACGATCTCCGCCCCTTGAGCTTCATCGCGGCGCGCCTGTCCGGCCCCATCCCCCTCTACACCACCCCCGAGACCCGCGCCGTCCTCGAACACGTCTTCGATTACACCTTTTCCCCCTCCGCCACCTACGCCCATCGCGCCCGCGTCCGCCTTCAGCCGGTGCTCGACCACAATCCCCTGCATGGCGTCGATTTCACCCCCGTCCCCCTGTTTCACGGGGAGATGCCGATCATCGGCTACCGCTTTGGCCGAGCCGCCTACCTCACCGACGTCAGCGATATCCCCGAGTCCAGCTTCGCCCTGCTCCAGGACCTGGATCATCTCGTTCTCTCTGCCCTGCGCCACAAACCCCACCCCAACCACGCCACCGTCCATCAAGCGGTCGGCTGGTCTCGCCGCACTGGCGCAAAGCAGACCTGGCTCACCCATGTCGCCCACGAGTTAGGCCACGAGGCCACCAACCAGCTTCTACCGGCCGGCATCGCCCTGGCCTACGACGGACTCACCATTCCGGTCACCCTATGAGCGATTTTTACCTCAGCAACACTCTCCGTGCCCCATCCATTTCGCGCCCTCGTCGCGAAATGGGTGGGAAATCGAGAATCCAAACCAGCCCTCTCACCGGGGTCACACCTCTATGACCCACCCCACCATCCCCGTCTACTACTCCCTCGCAGAAATCCCCGCCAACTTCGGCCCCTCCATCGCCGCCATCGGCAACTTCGACGGCGTCCACCTCGGCCACCAGGAAATCCTCTCTTCCGTCGTCGCTGAAGCGCGCGCCCTCGGCCTCCGCTCCGTCGCCATCACTTTCAACCCCCACCCGGAGCGGTTCCTCCGCCCCGCCCGCGCGCCCAAACTGCTCACTCCCATGCCCCGCCGTGTCCCACTGCTTGCCGCCACCGGCATTGACGCCATTGTCGTGTTGCCATTCGACGCAGCGCTCGCCAGCCTCACGGCGGAGGAGTTTGTCACTCGCATCCTCGTCGAGGTTCTCGGCGTCCGCGGCCTGCACGAAGGCGGCAACTTTCACTTCGGGCATCATGCCCAGGCCGGCATCGCCGAGCTGCGCCAGTTCGGCGGCGGCTTCGGCTTCGCTGTCCACATACATTCCCCGGTTCACACCCATGGGCTTGAGGTCTCAAGCTCCGCCATCCGCGCCCTGGTCGCCGCCGGCGATCTTCGCCGCGCCCGCTGGATGCTTGGCCGCCCCTTCGCCATCCGCAGCACCCAGGTCCGCGACCGCGGCATCGGCGCCCGCCTTCTGGTTCCCACCGTCAACCTGGCGCCCTACGATGAACTGCTCCCGGCCTTGGGTGTCTATGTCACGCGACTCACCATCAACGGCCGCTGTTTCCAGGCCGTCACCAACGTCGGCAACCGACCCACCTTCGCGGGAGCATCCTTCGCCGTCGAATCGCATATCTTAGATTTTGAGCCGTTGGAAATGGACGATCAGACCCCCATCGACCTCGAATTCCTGCTCCGCCTGCGCGGCGAAATTCAGTGGCCCAGCCCCGAAGCCCTGAAAGCCCAGATCATGAAAGACGTAGCCAAGGCCAAACGCTATTTCCGCCTTTTTTATGAGCTTTGTAACAGCCGTTTGCCGGAGTAGCCGGCCCTCGATCAATGAAACTGTGCCACATTCATCGCGGCCTTATCGCGATGAGTGGGATCGCAAGGACTCCGATCTGAGTTGTTTCTTTATAGTCACACACCGGCGTAGCCGACCCGTTTTCGATGAAGCTCGCTGTCTCACGGCTGCCTCTCCCGGAGGGAGAAGGTGAGAATAGCCCCGGGTGAAACCCGGGGTCTCAATCTGCCGATTCTGCTCCGTCCTGTAGGGACGGAATGATGCAAAATCTCATAATCGACATTGATCACGGCCCGCTCGGAGTCATTGCGGAACAAGCCGCATCCACCCTACTCTGCCACCACATTATGCAGCGCAAACCAGTAATACCGCCGCCAGCAAAACAAGCACCTTACCGGCCGCAGCGCAAACATCTCCAGCAGCCCATCCATTGGCCGCAACTCCGCCTGCTTGAACTTCAGCGAATGGCACTTCGGACACTCGCGTCGAATAAACAGCAGTTGCGGAACCCATGCCGGCCAAGTCCGTTTCGAAAAATCCATCCCGCACCCCCTCGCGCGCAATCTCTGCGACGCGCTGAGTGCAAAATGCCTCTTTGGGCCCAGCCATTCGATTCTACGCCAGCCCCAACCCCATCGCCCGTCCGCAATTGCACAACCGCGATTCGCTTCTGATATAAAGGCTGGTGTTAAACCGTCGGCCCATTCCGGTCGCATCTCGCAAAATCCTTTTAGCACCATAAACGCTCCGTGCCCCGTTCTTGAGACTTTCTCCTGTCGCAAGGGCGGGAAAGCAGGAATTCAAAAATCATCCCTTCCGAAATCAATCCGTTGGAGTCCATCATGAACCAGCCCCTATCCCGTCGCCGCTTCCTTCAGGCCGCCGCCGCAGCAGCCCTCGTCTCCCGCACCGGCTGGGCGCGCACGGCCCCCTCCAACCGCATCACCATCGGCGTCATCGGCTGGGGCATGATGGGCCCCGCAAACACCAAGTCCTTCCTCACCATGGACGACTGCCAGGTCGTCGCCGCCTGTGACCTGCACACCGCTCACCTCCAGGCCGCCTGCGACACCGTCAACGCCAAATACGGTAATACCGACTGCAAGCCCTACCACGACTACCGCGAAATGATCGCCCGCGATGACATCGACGCCATCATGATCGCCGTCCCTGACCATTGGCATGCAATCATCGCCACGGAAGCCGCCGCCCGCAAAAAGGACATCTACGGCGAAAAGCCCCTGGCCCGCACCATCGCCGAGCAGCAGGCCATCGTCCGCGCCGTGGAAAAGAACAACATCATGTGGCAAACCGGCTCCTGGCAGCGCTCCCTTCCCAGCTTCCACAAAGCAGCGGAAATCGTTCGCAACGGCCTCATCGGCAACGTCACACACGTCGAAGTCGGCCTGCCCGGCGCGCCCCACGACTTCCCCAACACCGTCCCCGCGTTCCTCGCCCGGCTCTCCTCGCTGCCCGACAAGATCACCAACCCTGACCAGGTTCTGCCCGGCACCGCCGCCTGGGATCTCGCCGTCACCGCCCCGCCACCCGAGCTGGACTTCGACCGCTGGCTTGGCCCCTCGCAACAGGAGCCCTACATCGACGCCCGCGTCTACCAGAACTGGCGCTGGAACTACAACACCGGAGGCGGCCAGCTCCTCGATTGGCTCGGCCATCACGGCGACATCGCCCACTGGGGCCTCGGCTTCGATTCCACCGGACCCTCCGAAGTCGAAGGCCGCGGCGATTTCCCGCCCGCCAACGCCGTCTGGAACGTCGCCCGCAAGTTCGACATCGAGTGCCTCTACAAAAAAGAAGTGACCGGCTACCCCAACGACGTCAAAATCACCATCTCCGGTGGCTCGCCTGCCATCAACATGGGAACCAAGTGGATCGGCTCCGATGGCTGGGTCTGGGTCGATCGCTCCGGCTTCGACGCCTCAAACCCCGACTGGGTCAAGCCTGAGTCCCTCCCGGAAAACCTGCGCAGAATCAAGCTTTACGAGTCCTCCGAGCATCGCCGCAACTTCCTCGACTCGGTCAAGTCCCGCAAGCCCACCATCGCCCCAGTCCAAACCGCGCACCACTCGTTGATCCCGGGCCACCTGGGCCTGATTTCCATGCTCACCAACCGCAAAATCCACTGGGACCCCAAACAGGAAACGATCCAAAACGACCCCGAAGCCACCAAGCTCCTCACCCGCCCCTACAGAGCCCCCTACAAACTCGCCTGACGGACGAACCTTTCGGCGGCAGAATTTTTCATGCAATGAAAAACTCGATTCAAGCAAGCTTTGAAAGGGCACGACTTCAGTCGTGCCGACAGGACTCAATAGAAGAGTCGGCGGGCTTTACTGGCTGCGGAAAAACTCACTCTGGAGGGGATTCTCGAGGTTGTGTAACAAGGGCACGGCTCGGGAAACCCACACGCAGTGTGGGTCGCGGGCCAATAAAGCCAATCAAATCGATGTTGGGCTTTACAGGCTGCGGAAAAACTACCAAATGGCCGAAGTTTTGAAAGGGCACGGCTTCAATAGCCTGCCCTGAGCGAAGTCGAAGGGTGCCGCAAGTGGCTGAAAATAAACGCTGGGCTTTAGCCCCCGAGGCAATACCATCCAAAAACATCCCTTACCGCGTGTGCGCCCTTCGCTCTAACACCACCGGCTTCACCTTCGCCATCGGCTTCGCTAGCGCCGCTTGCGGCACAATCGGCTTCACCGCCGCCTTCGGAACCACCGGCTGCGCTGCGGCCTTTACCGGAGCCTTAGCCGCATCTGAATCCCCAGCCTCATCATCGTGCGTTCCCGCCTTCAGTCCCGCAGCCGCCTCCAGCCGCTGGTCGTCCGCGCTATCCGACAGGAATTTCTCGTCGTCCTTCCCCACAATCGCCGCCTTCATAAACGGGAGCCAGATCGGCAGCGCCGCCTTGGCGCCCGTCTCTTTCTCGCCCAACGACTGCCGGCTGTCAAACCCCACCCAAACCCCGCAGGTCACACTCGGAGAGAATCCCAGAAACCACGCGTCCGTATAGTCGCTCGTTGTCCCCGTCTTGCCCCCAAACGGATGCTTCAGTTGCCCCGCCGCCGCCCCCGTGCCATAACTGGTCACCGCTCGCAGCAGCACCATCATGTTCCGCGCCGTGTGCTGGTCAATCACTTCCTTCACCACCGGCGCGTCTTCCCACAGCGTGATCCCGTCCGCGTTTGAAACCTTCCGGATCAGCCTCGGCGCAACCCGTATCCCATCGTTCGGAAACACCGAGTAAGACGCCATCTGCTCCTCGAGCGTTATCTCCACCGCACCAATCGCAATCGGCAGATACGCCGGAATATTCGACGTCACCCCAAACCTGTGCGCCATATCGATCACCTTGTGAATCCCCACCCGCGCCGCCAGCTTCAGCGCCGGAATGTTCCGCGAATCCGCAAACGCGCTCGTCAGCGTCATCGCCCCGCGATAGTCGTTCTCGTAGTTGTGCGGCGTATAGCTGCCAAAGCTCACCGGCCCGTCCACAATCATGTCGTCCGGCTTGGCCCCATCTTCCATCGCCGCCGAATACACATACGGCTTGAAGCTCGAACCCGTTTGCCGCTCCGCCTGCGTGGCCCGGTTAAACTGGCTCAGCGCGTAGTCCCGCCCGCCGACCATCGCCAGCACGTCCCCGGTCGTGTTATCCATCGCCATCAGCGCGCCCTCGGCGCCCGAGTCCTGTTCCAGCGTCGCCCGCCGCTCCTTGCCCTCCATCGCGTCTGACAAGTGAACGTAGATAATATCCCCCGGCTTCACCAGGTCGGAGCCGTACTTCTCCCCGGTCCACTTCCAGTCGTCCGGCAGCAGCACAATCCGCTTGTCGCCCACCCGCGCATGAATCTCCAGCGGCATATCGTTGGTCACCATCGCGTGCACATAGTCGCCCGGATTCACCTTCACCGCCCAATCCGGATGCTTGTAGTCCTCCAGGCTTGTGCCCCCGTCCGCCACGTTTTCCAGCTTGCCAATCCACTGCCTGCGCCGCTCATACACAGCCAGCCCATCCTGCACCGCGTGGTTGGCAACCTGCTGCAGGTCCAAATCCAGCGTCGTCTGCACCTTCAGCCCGGCCTCGTGCACCTGCTCGGTCCCAAACTTCCTTTCCAGCTCCCGTCGCACTTCCTCCTGAAACCATGGAGCCACCGAGCCCTCCGGCTGAGAAATATGCAGTCCGAGCGGCGCATTCCGCGCCTGCTCCGCCTGCTGGTGCGAAATCACCTTGTCGTCTTCCATCTCTGTCAGCACCAGGTTCCGCCGGCGCAGCGCCTTCTCCGGATAGAGCACCGGCGAAAACGCCACCGGCCCCTTCGGCAACCCCGCCAGCAGCGCCGCCTCGGTCAGGTTCAGATCCCTGGCGTGCTTGCTGAAAAAGTACTCGGACGCCGCTTCAAACCCATACATTCCGCTGCCCAGGTAAATCTGGTTCCCATAAAGCGTGAAAATCTGCTCCTTGGTAAACGCCCGCTCAATCTGGATCGCAAGGTAGGCTTCCTGAATCTTGCGCGACGAAGTCCGCTCCGACGACAGAAACAGGTTCCGCGCAAGTTGCATCGTCAGCGTCGACGCACCCTGCGCACGCCCATGGCTGCGGATGTCGTGCCAAGCCGCCCCCGCCACGCGAAATACGTTGATGCCCCAGTGAGACTCGAAGCTCTTGTCCTCGATTGAAATCACCGCCGAACGCAAAATCGGCGCAAACCCGTTGTAATCCACCACCTCGCGCCGCTCCAGAGCAAACGAGCCAATCACCCGCCCCTTCACGTCGAAAAGCTCCGTAGTCGTCGAAGGCCGGTAGTGTTCCAGATCGTTGATCTGCGGCAAATCTACTGAGTAAACCAGCGTCAGCCCCGCCAGCGAACCCGTAATCACTGCCAGCGTCAGCAGAGCCGCCAGGGTGAACCTGCCCGCAAGCTTGCGCCGCCTTTGTTCTGGAACCTGCGGCGTCTGCAGCCGTCGCGGCCGCATAAGTGGCTGTGGTTCCACGCGCTGTGGGGGATAAATTGCCAACTGAATCGAGCCCTCGCAGGCATCCCTCCACGAAATAGTGAGAGAACACCTCAGCCTAAGGCTAGCATCGTAACGTCCAGGCGCGACGTGCGGAAAACGCCAGCGAACCATCGAGTGCAATTCCGGGAAAGAACAACTGGAGCGTCCGCAGCCGCCCGTGCCCCATTCCTTCGCCTTTTTCCCGGCGAATGAGTGGGAAAACGCAAATATCAACTCCCCGCTTCAAAACAAACCGGGCGCAGCCCGAAAGCCACGCCCATCTTCCCCCTGCACCCGAGCGCCTGTTCTCCGGCGCAAGGCCAAAGCCAACACCCTCCACCATCCAATCGACCAAGGGCGCCAAGGCCGCGTCTGCCCCACCGCAGGTGGTTACTTCGCCAGCGTATACGTCACCTTGATCGTGGTATTCACCTCTACCGGGTCCCCATTCAGCAGATACGGCTGATACGCCCACTTCCCAACCGCATCCATCGCCGATTGCTGCAACTCCGCCGGCCCGCTCACCACCTTCAGGTGCTCAATAGCCCCATCCTTGCCAATCACCGCGTCCAGAATCACCGCCCCCTGGATCTTCGCCTTCTTCGCATCCACCGGATACACCGGCACCATCCTCTTCACCGCCACCAGGCTCTCCGACTTCACATGAATCATCGCCGGGTTCGTCCCCTTCGACGCAGGCTGGTTCACATCTGTCCGAAGGGCCATCGCCGTCGTACAAGTCGCCAGTCCCATCACCACGCAAGCCGCAGCAATCCCCATCCGCCGCGCGCCCGAAACTTCTCCGCTCTTCTGTGTCAAATGCATAACTCTCCTCTCAAAAATGTTGGCATCGAGAATCCCGATGGCGTGAAGAATCCGCGGCGCGTCCCGATCCGTCAGCATCCGCGCCAGCCGCAGCAGTGATCGTGCATAACTCTCTCGTCCACCCACCGCCTTCGCGGCCATCTTGTCGCAAACCAGCTCCCGCGTCTCGGCCAGCCGCTTGCGTGTCAGCCACAGCGCCGGATGGTACGCCGCCGGCAGCGAAGCCAATCCGTAAAGCAGGTTCTTGGCGAAATCCAACCGCCGCATGTGCGCAAACTCGTGCGCCAGCAACGCGTCCAGATCACCCTCGCTCAACTCATCCAGAAACCCCGGTGGCAAAATCAACGTGTGCCGCCAAACCCCCACTGTCGCCGGCCCTGAAATGCCCCGCGAACTCACCACCTCCACGCCGTCCCCGGCCACGCCCAGCAGCCGCTGAAACCGTGCGATCCTGCCCCCCGTTTCTTCGCTTACCGCCGCTGGAACCGCGTTCCGCCGCAGCCCCTCCGTCACCCACACACCCCAACCCATCCGTCCGGACAAGTAGACCAGCACGCACAAATAGGCGACCCACCCCACAGCCAATGCGTCCACCGCCAGCCAGGGCAGCGCCAGGTCTGATGCAATTCCGCCGCCCAGCACCACCCGCACCTGCCCGTCATATTCGCTTCCGCGCCAGAATAAGAGCGCCAACCCCCACGTTTGCCGCAACAGCTCGCCCACATGCAGATGGCAAGCCGGCAACACCACTTCCAACCCCAGCGCTCCCACCCAAACCCGGTGCTCCCACTCCGAACCAACCTCCCGCGCCACCCGCGCCGCTGCCCATGCCCCCACAAACACCAGCGGAATCTGCCACAGAGAATTCAGCAGATAGCCCAGCACCCACGCCTCCAGCCCGCCTCCAAAAATCAGCTCCCTCATTGCCCGCCCCTTTCCTCTTCCAGACGCTTGGTCAGCTCCGCAATCTTCTTGGCGTCAATCTGCCGGCTCTTGATCAGGCTCATCACCAGCTCTTCGCTCGATCCGCCAAACATCCGGTCCACCAGGTCCCGCACCGCGTGCCCCGTTGCCTTGTCTTCGCTCACCGTCGCCCGATACTCAAACGCCCGCCCGCGCAGCTTCCGCTTCAGCTTCCCCTTGCGCTCCAGAATGTTCAGCATCGTCTGCACCGTGGTATAGGCCAACTGCTGCTCCAGCCCCTCCTGCACCGCGCTCACCGTACTCGCCCCCTCCCGCCAGATCACCTGCATGATCTGCAACTCCAGCTTGGTCAGCGTCTCCGTTTCCCGTTCTCCCATCGATCTATCTCCTAATGAATTAGGACAATATTCCGAATTCGCCGCGCTGTCAACTAAATTCTTAGGACTTAACTCACTCAAAAAGGGCATTGTCATCCCGACCCCAGTGGAGAGATCCGCGGATGCTTCTCAGAAAAAGCAGAGAGCCCCAGATCCCGCTAGAAGAATCAGCGGAATCCTTATGGCTGAAAAAAGCAGTTGCAAGCGTCCCAGGTTTCCGGCCGATTCCTCTCCCAGACAGAGAGGTTGATAGTAGCCCCGGGTGAAACCGGGGTGCCTATCGCGTCCAGCCCCTCCGTCCTGTTGGGACGGATTGAGGTCGTTTCCTGCCAGAAACCAGCCCGGCCCGAGCGGTCGCCGATCCACTGAAAAATGAACCACTTCTCGATTGACACCTCCAGCAGAGTTGATATCAACTAAAAATCTCTTGGACGCCCCTCGTCCTCCCATCCAAAAAGGAGAATCCCCGCCATGTTCACACCCAAAGGGAAATTCGCCTGGTACGAGCTCATGACCAGCGATACCCAGGCCGCAGCCAAGTTCTACTCCGACGTAGTCGGCTGGACCACCCAGGAAATGCCCGGAGACGGACCCGCATATACCGTCTTCAATCTCGGCGATGTCGGAATCGCCGGCATGCTCACCATCCCCGCACACACCGCCTGGGTCGGCTACATCTCGGTCGATGACGTCGATGCCCACATCGAAAAGATCGTCGAAGCCGGCGGAAAGCTCTGGCGCCCCGCCACCGACGTTCCCGGAATGTTGCGCTTCGCCGTCCTGTCCGATCCGCAGGACGCAGCCATTGTCGTTTTCACCGCGAACCCCGCCATGCCTTCGCCTGTGCGCCCCCAGCCGCCCGCCGCCGGAACCATCGGCTGGCACGAGCTATACACCACTGACCTCGATGGCGCATTCGACTTCTACAACAAGCTCTTTGGCTGGACCAAGCTCAGCGACATGGACATGGGCCCCATGGGCACTTACCGCCTCTTCGACGAAGGCGACCACAAGCAAATGGGCGACGGAGGCATGATGCTCAAAGGCCCCCATGTCCCCGTTTCCTGCTGGAACTTTTACTTCTGTGTTGACGCCATCAAGGCTGCTGTCCAGCGCGTGGAAGCCGGCGGCGGCAAAGTCCTCAATGGCCCCATGCAGGTCCCCGGCGGCGGCTGGGTCATCCAGGGCCAGGACCCGCTCGGAGCCATGTTTTCGCTCGTCAGCAGTCAGGAATAATCGCTCGATCGCGACAAAGCAAGAAGGGCACAGATTCCAGAAATCTGTGCCCTTCTCAACTGCCTGAATCCGAGTCTTACGCGCTCTTCGCCTTCAGTAAACTCAGCGCCTTGGTCAGCGCATCGTCGCCCTTGGGAGCGGCCGTCTCCACGTCGTCGTCCGGCATCGGCTCGGCAACCGCCACGTTCGGCGTCACCGCTTCGTCCTCAATCTTCTTCCCGTCCGGACTCTGGTATTTGGCCACCGTCAGCAGCAGCGCCGCGCCGTCCGGCAACTCGATCGTCTTCTGCACCGATCCCTCGCCAAACGTCCGTTCGCCCACCACGTCGCCCCGCTTCGCATCCAGAATCGCCCCCGCCGCAAGCTCCGCCGCGCCATACGTCCCGCGGTTCACCAGCACTGAAACAGGCGCATCCGTCAGCCACTTCGCCGGGTCAGCCGCAAACGTCTGCGTGGGAAACTTCTGTCCCGAAAGCGTCGCCAGCGTTCCCTGCTTCAGGAAGAAGTTCGCCAGCCGAATCCCCTGCGACGCATCGTCGCCATACGAGTCGCGCAGATCCAGCAGCACCTTGCGCCCCTTGCCGGCCTTGATCTTGGCCGCAATCTCATCCACCCGCGCCGCCGTCAGAACGCCCGGCTTCAGATACAAAATCGTCGAGTTCTCATACTCCTGCTCCGCCATCGGCGCAGTCGCCAGAATGGTCCTCGTCAGCACCAGCTTGTCCGGGTCCGCCTTGCGCGGGCGAACCACCGACAGATTCACCGCCGTCCCCGGCTTTCCGTCCAGCATCAGCCGGATCACCGCCAAAGACATCTCCCGCGTCGACGCATCGCCGATCGTCTCAATCACGTCTCCATCGGTAATGTGCTCGTGGTCCGCCGGAGATCCCGGCGCCACGCTGATCACCGTCGCGTATCCATAACGCTTTGAGATGTTGATCCCCACCTGCGCCACGCCCGTCGTCGGCCGGTCTTTGTAGATCTTGTACTCGGTCGCCGTCAAATAGCTCGAATCCGGATCGAGAGACTCCAGCAGCCCATGCAGCGCGCCTGTCGTTACGTCCGTGATGTTCGGCTCGGTCACATAGTCCGTCTGAATCTTTTTCAGCACCTCGGCATACACCCGCATCTGCCGATACGCGCCATCCTGATCGCCGCCCGCATGCACGCCAAACAATCCAAACTCGCCCAGGCCGAAGCCCAGGCCAAGTGCGGCAAAAATCGCCACCGAAAGAACGAAGACCAAACGCTTGAACAATCGAGACACGCACACCACCAGTGCAGCCCTAAGGGGAAACAGGCCGCTCACTCTATAGACGCAATCATAGCGCAAGCGTCGCATCGCGTACTTTCAAAAGCGCTTCATAGCGCTATTTTGAAAGGGCACGATTTCAATCGTGCCATAAACGCTTTGAAATGAGCGTCGGCTTCAGCCGCTGAGGGATGTTTCCCACAGAATTCCATCAAACCCTGAATCCTTCCGCAGCCTGTCAGCCCCTCCGCCACACCAACAACACTCCCAGTCTCGTACCCACCCAGATACATCACCCAGCCACTCCACCCCAAAACCCACAGCCGCGCTAAAGTAGATGTGACCCTATGAGCAACCCAATGCCCAACTTCAAGCTGAAGGCTACACACGCTCCCGTCAAGGACTACTACGCCACGCTCCAGAAATTCGGCAGCGGCAAGTTCGACAACGAGGGCAACATCCGCCGCGCCTTCGAATCCCTGCTTGAAAAATGCGCCCGTCCGTTCGACTGGACCCTCATCGCCGAATACCCCATCCCCCGCCCCGGTCGCAATCCCCTCAAAATCGACGCCGCCCTCCTCGACGCCTTCAACCTCCCGCGCGGCTACTGGGAGGCTAAAGACGAAAAAGACGACCTCAATGCGGAGATGAACAAGAAGTTCGCCGAAGGCTACCCCCGCACCGCATTACAGCGGAAGAGACCGCGTCTACAGATATATAGATGCGCATTGGGAGAGTGCGCCATCGGTGATCGCAACTTAGAACAACGAAGGATTGCGCATTAGCCCTTCAAAACGGAAGGCGCCAGCCTTAAGGTATTCTTCCACGGCTTCCCCAGCGAGCCACCTGCGTTCAAGTCCCTCGGCAACCGCCCCCGCAGTGAGTGAGCCTGCGAAAGGATCGAGGACTAGATCGTCTGGGTCAGTCAGCAATTTGATGAAGAATTTGGGCAGGAGGGCGGGAAAGCGAGCTGGATGAATTTTGATGCCTTCTGCCTTGCACCGCTTCGTGTAGGCATCATTAGCAGCATTGTTCCCCATCTTCATCATGCTCTCGGGAACATCAAAAGCAGCCTCGGTCACATTCGGCGGGATCGACCCGCCAGCATCGATTTTATCGAAGGAATCACGGATCACATGCCCTGACGGCCTCACTGTCCCGCGTACCCCGTTTCGGTTCAACCGGATCATGTCCTCGCTGTATTCCTTCAGAACATTGAGGTTTGATGCCTTGGGGTACGGCGTCTTCGAAAACCACCACACATATTCGACTGAATCCCGAACGCGAATACGTCGAACTGTTACCCATTCAGCCGGAACCGGCATCTTTGCGGGGTTGTACCAAAAGCATTCCTGCGCCAGATGGAACCCGATCTCTTCAACGAGCGCAATCATCAGCTTGAAGTGATAGATGGAGCGCGTGGGGGTGCCCTGGTTATAACTCCCGCCGATGTTCAAGACGAAGCTGCCATCGTCTGTAAGAACGCGCCGAATCTCATTTGCAAATGGAAGAAACCACTCTACGTAGCGGTCCTTATGCTCATTGCCGTATGCTTTCTTGAAGTGCAAAGCATACGGTGGCGACGTCACAACGAGGTTGATGCTGCCGGATGGGAGTTCCCGTAACGTATCCATAGAGTCGCCAAGGTACGCAGCTCCGCGTCGAGACGCAAAGTAGGGTTGTCTCTCGATCAAGCGCGCCGGATGATCCAATGGAATATCTTCAGCAAAGCACGATTCAGCGGCTAAAAGGGGCTTAGCGTTCACGTCGACGATTTGAGGTTTGGACGACACGGCTGATGTCATAGTACTGCCCCGCTACGGAGAAAGGTAGCTGAAATAGGTTTACTTTGTCAACCATTTTCCAAAACGGGCACGATTGGATTTCCCAAGCGGAGGCGGCACGCATTCGTGGTGTTTCCCGGCAGGCAATCTCACGACTCATCAAGAAAGGACGGCTGCAGGTATTCAGGATCGCCGGTAAAGTTCTTCTGAACCGAACCGAAATCGAGACCTTCGTTCCTGAACAGCCAGGACGACCCGCGAATGAACGACTCGCTCGAAACGATCCGAAAGCTCATTAACGAGTGCTCTGACGATGAATGCAGGTCCGTGAAGTCTCTTTTGAGGAACTTCGTTCCTCACCCCCTCGAAAGCGAATGGGGTGTTGATGCTGACACTATCCTGAGTGCGATCAAGAGATCCTCCGACCTCACGAAGCGCGGAATTCGCGGCATCATCGCTGAAGCAGTTTTTGTCGATGATGTTATCCCCGGTGTCGCAGCTTCAGGATGGAATCCTATTGCCATCAATGGGGACCATCCCTATGACGCGCTCTTAAGAAAAAAGGACCGGTCTGCGCGTATTCAGGTTAAGCTGCAACGCCTGGAGAAGGGCACGCCGAAGCTTTACTACCCCAGACATTACAAAGACGGCTTACTCTATGTTGTTGAAGTTCAGAAGACTCGTAGCGGAAAAAAGACTGTCAAGAAGGCATTTCCTGGCACAGATACAAAGATCGCGATTACAACTTCCATTACTGAAGAAACACGACCTTATAACTTCGGGGAGTTCGATATTCTGGCCGTGAATATGCACCCATCCTCAGGCGATTGGAGGAGCTTCCGATACACATTAGGCTCTTGGTTGTTGCCGCGCCAAAATAATTCCTCTCGGATAGAGGTCTTTCAACCGGTTGCAGCTACCCCGAATGATGTCTGGACGGATGATCTCGCCATTTGTCTTGAGTGGCTCGAAGTCGGTGAGAAGCATCGAATTTTGGCGGAACTTCTGCACCTGCCAAGGAAAAAGAAATAAGCTCCGCAGTCCCGGCGCGATTCGAGAAAACCGTGAGTGTGTGCTGGGCCACGCCGATTCCGCCAGCACTACGCCGACGACTCCATCACCAAATGGGAAATCTTCCACTACACCTACGCGCTGCTCCACCACCCCGAGTACCGCACCCGCTACGCCGCCAACCTCAAGCGCGAACTCCCCCGCATCCCCATGGCCCCCAGCTTCCACCGCTACGCCGAAATCGGCGCGGCCCTTATGACCCTCCACATCGACTACGAAAGCCAGCCAGAATACCCCCTTTTACGTACCGAAACAGGCAAATTGGACTGGAAAGTCGTCAAAATGTCCCTCTCCAAAGACAAATCCCAGCTCAAATACAACGACTTCCTCACCCTCTCCGGCATTCCTTCAGATGTCTATGGGTACCGCCTCGGCGACCGCAGTGCCCTCGAATGGGTAATCGATCAATATCGAGTCTCAACCGACGCCCGCTCCGGCATTGTCAACGACCCCAACCGCCCCGACGACCCCCAATACATCGTTCGCCTCATCGGCAAGGTCGTCACCGTCTCCCTCGAAACCGTCCAACTCGTCGCCGAACTGTCCAGGCTAAGCATCGACCAGGTCTAGCCAAAGGTAGCGTCGTGTCTCTAGACCGGCTGTCGTGCGGGTCTCCAGACCTGCACTCACCCCTTCATCGCAAGGTACAATTGCGAGCACGCAACAAATACAAGAGGAGAGCGCTGTGGGCACCGAATCCTTATCTCTCTGCGAGAAGTACCGCCCCCAGAAGATCGCGGACTTCATCGGGCTCACCAAACCAAAGCTCGTACTGCAAAAAATCGCCGCCAACCCTTTTGGCCAAGCGCTCCTTCTTGAAGGCAGAACTGGCTCCGGCAAGACGGCCATGGCGCTCGCCCTCGCCGGCGAAATCCCAGCGCAGGTTCATCTCCTCCCCGCAAATGAATGCACCCGCGACAACGTGGCCAAGCTTTGGATTAGCTGCCTCAGTAAGCCTAAGATCGGTTTCCGAATTCACCTTGTGCTGGTTGACCAGGCGGACCTGCTCAACAAGAACCAGCAAACCGACCTCCGTTCCAAGATCGATGGGCCGGAATCGCTCGACAATGTCATCTGGGTGTTCACCGCTGTGCCGACTACTAGGCTGGATGCGGGCTTCCGGTCGAGGTGCCTGCAACTCGAATTCTCAACCTACGGGAACTCAAAGGCCGCAGCCAATCTGCTGGAGCGAGTTTGGAAAGCCGAAGCGCCCACTGCGGAGACGCCAAACTTCGCCCGCGTCATCAAGGAAGCGAACGGCAACATCCGTGCTGCGTTGATGGAGATTCAGTTGAAGCTCGCGGTGGTGTGACCGCCCCCAAGAAAATCCCCAAACTCTGCATGCAATTAACCCCGAAACGCGCACACATGGAACCATGTCGATAATTCCGTCGAACCCCCAGAATCCGTGCCCATGACCCCATCCCCCGTCCCCCTGCCCCTTCTTGGTTCACAATCTCAATCGTCCCCTGCAAACCCTGTTCGCGTGTAATCCTCGCAGGCGTCGATAGCTAACAGCGTTAGTCTTGACAGGGCTGATAACTTACAGTGTTAGCTATCAAGGCTACCAAGGGGGAAAAAGAGGTTCATTCCAACACCTATTCCCCTGACGGGTGTCCCCGGTTCGGGGTCCCCACTCCGCTCTGGAAGTCGTCCCCTACCAACCCCAAAAATAAATTCCCAAACTTTGCAGTCCATTAACCCCGAAACGCGCACAATTAAATCATGACCGCCATACCATCCAAATCTCCGAGCCTCGCAGCGCCCCCAGCCTCAATTTGTCAGGAATGCAACCGTTCCGCACCCCCAAAAAACGCTACATAGCCCCCACCCCACCCCACCATTTTCTGCAATCCTTTAAACATAAAAGGGTTACGCGGAAAAAACCCCGTAAAACCCCGTAAAAAGGACTTACGAATCTTGGATGTGTTTGGTGGCGGAGGACGGGATCGAACCGTCGACCTACGGGTTATGAATCCGTCGCTCTAACCATCTGAGCTACTCCGCCGAAGAAAACCTGAAACGCCGGGGCCGGCAAAGCGATCTCCGGGCGGAAATCGCTCTACTGATGATACGGGTGCGTGGTTTGCAGGTCAAACCTGAACCATACCACTTCCCGGGCCGGGAATCGCCCAGGCTTCCCGATGAGCCGCTGGCGCCCTGTGCTGTAGACTCGCCTGCATGAGTACGTTACGGATCGCCGGCGTCATTCCGGCGCGACTTGGCTCCACAAGGCTACCTCGAAAGGTCCTCAGAGAGATCGCCGGCCGCCCCATGGTCGAGTGGGTATGGCGCGCAGCCCGTGCCAGCTCGCTCATGGACCCAGTCGTAGTCGCTACCGATTCAGAAGAAGTAGCCGCGGTTTGCCGGGAGCGCGGTATTCCATTCCTGATGACCTCGCCCGCCTGCGCCAGCGGATCGGACCGCGTCCATGAAGTGGCTCGCCAGATTGACGCCGACGTCTACGTCAACATCCAGGGAGACGAGCCAACGCTCACGCCCGACTTTTTCCCTCCGCTGCTCAGCCTCTTTCACCGGGCCGAGGTGGATGTAGCCACTCTCGCCGTCCGCTGCGCCGCTGAAGACATCGCCAATCCCAACGCGGTCAAGGTGGTGGCCGCTCTCGACGGACGGGCCCTCTACTTCTCTCGCGCCGCCATCCCCTACGACCGCGACAACGCGGGCTTCATCGCCTATCGCAAGCACCTGGGCATCTACGCCTACCGCAAGGCCGCGCTGGAGCGGTTCGCTCGCCTTCCGCCCTCGCCTTTGGAGATTACCGAGCGCCTTGAACAGTTGCGCCTGCTCGAAAACGGAATGGCACTCTATGTTGCGGAAGCACCGAGCGACACCATCGGCGTGGATACAGAAGACGACCTCCAGCGCGCGGAGGCCGTCTTGATGCCCAGCAAGCCTGAGCAGGCCAGGCCGGACTAAGTTTCGCTTTACCCGCTGCCAATGGAGTTGGAAGAGAATCTGAATTGCAAGCAAGATCCGGAGTGCGGCGCGGGACAGACCTGGGCGACGATACATTCATGAACAGCAATCCCCAAATCGCCGATAACCTCATCGCCCTTCCAGCGCTCAGCCTTGACCACGAAACCGCGTGGTGGCAACTCGTCGCCCGCGACCCCGCAGCGCGGTTCTTTTACGCGGTCACTACCACCGGCGTCTTTTGCCGTCCGACTTGCTCAAGCCGTCGCCCATTGCGTCTGAATGTTCGCTTTTTCCCTTCTAGTGGAGCGGCACAGGCCGCCGGCTTTCGTCCCTGCAAGCGGTGCAAACCCACGGCTGGAAACGTCAGCCCGTTGGACAGGATTCGCGCGCACATTGAGGAGAATCTCGACCGCGCGGTGCCTCTGGGGGAACTGGCGCGGGTCGTCGGGCTCAGTCCATTCACTGTCCAGCGGCTATTCAAGAAAGAGGTTGGCGTGAGCCCGCTGCAATATCAGCGTGCACTCCGGGCAGGGCAGTTGCGCAGCCAGCTCAAACTGGGCGCATCTGTGACCGACGCAATTTACCAAGCGGGTTTTGGCTCATCGAGCCGCGCCTACGAGGGCTCAACCCTTGGAATGACGCCGGCGCGGTTCGCCAAGGGGGGCCAAGGGGAGCGGATTGGCTGGGCGACCGCCCCGACACCCTTCGGCTGGATGATTGTGGCTGCCACGGAGCGAGGATTGTGCTGGCTGGCACTTGGTTCCGATTCGGCAGAAGCCGAAGCAGGCTTGCGGGATGAGTTCCCACTCGCGACGCTACGCAGCGATCCGACCCTGTCGCGGCTGGTGGACGAGGCTCTTGCCGCCGTTCGGGACGGCTCTGACCTGACCCAAAGCCGAGCGAGTCACGAATCCCTTGACCTGCGTGGAACTGTGTTCCAGCTTCGCGTGTGGCAGGCGCTGCGAGCAATTCCGCGCGGCGAGACGCGCAGCTACAGCCAGCTTGCACGCCAGATGGGCGAGCCCAAATCAACGCGCGCTGTGGCTCGCGCCTGCGCAACAAACCGGGTGGCGCTTTTGGTGCCGTGCCATCGCGTGGTCGGCGCAAGCGGTTCGCTCACCGGCTATCGCTGGGGCGTGGAGCGCAAGAGGCAACTGCTGCAAGTAGAAGGCGCGCACATCCGCCAATGAAGCCTCGCCAGCCGGCGGGATAAAACCGTTGACAGGAAGCGGCTATGTCGTGGCCTCTAAAAGGTGAACTTGTGGGCCACTGCCAGCAGGGTTTGGAACTGTGGGGTCTCAGGTTCTTTGTGGACGACTGATGTTTGGATTTCTTTGAATTGGGCTTTCTCGAGCATCGATTCCAGCTCGGTCTCGCTGAAGCCGAGCCACTCGTCGGCGTAGAGTTCTCTCGCTTCTTCAAAGCGATGTTTGACCAGGTCGAGGATGACGACCCGGCCGCCGGGAACGAGGATTCTCGCGGCTTCGATCACGGCGCGCTCGGGGTGCAGAGCGTGGTGCAGCGACTGGGAGAAGAAGACAAGGTCGACGGAAGCACTCTGGATGGGAAGTTCTTCCATGTCGCCGAGGCGGTATTCAATGTTTTCAACGCCGTAGCGAAGGGCCTGGTCGCGGCCGACCTCAATCATGCGGGCGCTGGAGTCAACGGCGATGACCTTTTTGGCGCGCTGGGCGAGCAACTGTGCGAAGGCTCCTTCGCCGGCGCCGAGGTCGGCAATGACCATGGGAGGCATGAGCCGCAGAAGGGCTTCGGCGACGGACTTCCAGGATTTGCCGGGAACGTAGTCCTTGCCCAGGCGGCCGGCTACGGAGTCAAAGAAGCTGCGCATCTTGTCTTGCCGCTTGCGCAGGACGCGGCGCATAGCCTCTTGGTCGGAGGTGGCTTCGGGGATTTCATGGGCGGCTTGCGCAAGCAGATTCTGGAGGAAACTGGCGGCCGATTGCGCGGAAGATGGAGAACGTCCCTCAGGGCCCAAAGGCCAAGCCGTATTTGGATCGCTATCGGCAGGACTCAAGTCGCGCTCTTTCAAATCGGGTGGCTCCTCGCTGCATTCCGTGGCGATTTTGTAGAGGCTGCTTTTGCCGGTGCGGCGGTCTTCTACCAGGCCAACTTGTTTTAGCTGCGAGAGATGTGTGGAGATGGTGCTCTGGCCCATGCTCAGGATTTCCTGGAGTTCGGCGACGGAAAGCTCTTCTCCGCTGAGCAGCAGCAGGATGCGGAGGCGGCTGGTGTCGGCGACGACGCGGAGAATTTTCAGGATGGAGGGCATGAATTTGCCTTGACGGAGAGGTGCGATTCTGTTACATATCAACATATCACGATTTGACGATGTGATGGATTTCGATCTGGTATTCCCTGGAGGCCAAGGCCCAAATCATTTTTTCGACTTATGTACGGGCTGAACAGGCTGCGGAAAAACTACCAAATGGCCGAAGTTTTGAAAGGGCACGGCTTCAGCCGTGCCGCAAGTGGCTGAAAATAAACGCTGGGCTTTA